>Ga0194135_10001827_pt1 | contig 12822 bp, 10 predicted proteins | sample LitLau_LLRF_2013_FD_134024 | JGI IMG/M metagenome (GOLD analysis project Ga0194135, IMG submission 134024) | Freshwater sediment microbial communities in response to fracking from North America - Little Laurel Run_MetaG_LLRF_2013 (version 2) | ecosystem: Environmental > Aquatic > Freshwater >... | reverse complement strand
GTATTTTTAGTGGTTTAAAATTATGACATGGGGCTGAAAAGCTGCCAAGTTTTAAGAAATAAATCAAAGAATTTCGCGGGTTTGAGAAATAATTCAATATTCTACGGTCAGCAGCGAATAAGAGCACCGTTACTAAAGTGACTCACTCTCTAAGTTCCCACTCACATTTTTGAGCGATAATAATTGCAGCTGTTCTCGCTGACAGTGGTATTTTCATATAGTACGATCGCTGAATGATTCATTTGCAAATAAATTTTAAAAACATACCATTAATCACACCGTTCTTTCTTTTAAGCTTATGATGAGTATGGCTAAATTTAAAAAAGTTTGGCTACAGTCCTTGTTTTTTCGTTCTTTCTCAAGGCTGAAGATAATGACGACTGTTTTAAAGTAGATTGGGTTTGATGATTTAAATCTCATTTGGCATCGGGCCAAGATATAGATATTGGAATTGGACGAGGGGTGAAGATTCACTACAGAGTATTAAACCGTAAAATATGGGAAAATTATATAATTTATTCAATAATTTATTTCATCAAAGTTTCATCTTTTTCTTCTAAAATGGTTCATGGTGTATAAATTGGAGTGTAATAGAGACTGTCTACTTAGGGTGTTTCACTTGAGTGTCGGGATTCGGTCCTGCATGGTCAATGATGCGTAGACCTCAGCGAAGAAAACACACAATCCCCCCAAAACGCACGCACGTGGGGGGACCGCCAAATTTAGAGCGATAGCCCCGGCAGGGCTAGAAATAGCTCCCATGGAGAGATGACGTCACACCTCAATTTTCTTGAACTCAAGCCTAGCTTCTAAATGTTTTGTTTCTCTCAAATTTCGAAACAATGCATCCGTTGTGCATTCCATCTTTTTAGCGTAATGTTTCTTTTACTTAAACGTAAAAGTTAGTAACAATAACAATTTCAGTCAGTAGCCAAATATTTTTCTCTTGAAGGAGATTCACCTTTCGTTTTGAGAATATGTTTTTCGGATGTCAGCTCTCCTGCTATTAACCTCATCAATCTAGTTCATGCGTTGATAAAATTGTATGTTCTTTTTTATTTCTGCTGTTTCTAAAAATCAATTTGGGTAAACTAGAGTTCAGGCTTTTATTAGGAAGCAAAAATACAATATTCAATTAAATTACTCTACATTATTATAACATCTGAAATAAAGGTTTTAAATTAAATAACTCTAAAACAACACGCAATATACCTATCTATAAACATTTATGTGAGTGAGAATATGTTTTGACCACTGAAGCGTATGTTTCCTTCATTTCTTCAAATGACAACTAATCCCTATATTCATACCAATAAAGTAACAACATCGTATCCTCCGTGATGCATATTCAAAAATTTCTAGATATTGCTAAAATGAGGGGTACCATATCAACACCAGCACTCATGAAGGATACGTAGAGTTGCAATACCTGAAGACCTTCAAGAGAAGACGATCTGCTGGTGATTGCAACAATAACAGTTTTCAAAAAAATATATTATTACTGAGATGACTAGAAACTCTCAGAAATTCTTTAAAATAAAAAAATACGAAAGAGCTAGCAAAAAGAAATGCTTAAAAGCGAGTAAAGTTGAAATAGGTCTCTGTCAGGAAACCTTCCAAATTTTTCCTGATAGAAAGGTATTTCACCGAAGAGAAAATAGGAGTAAGAAAATAGATACGCGAAAAGCTGCGATTTTTTAAAAACATAAATATACCTACTTACATTGTTTTTTGATTCTTTTTTATATGATCCGAAAAAAAAACAATGTAAGCAAATCATAACTGGGAGGATAGGAAATATAAATAAACTAATCCTTACTTTTGACCATCAATTTGGCGGAGACTTCCACTTGGCCTGCTGAGTTGGTCGCCCGGCACGTGAAAACTCCTGAATCTTCTTCGTAGGTAGTCGCAATTAGTAGTACCACATTATTCGCCTCCTGGATCATCTAAAAATAATATTATTCTCGTCAGAAATCATCTATCACTTAATTGATATAAACTGAAATGGTGGTCGTTTTGTTGAATTTTAGTTGATGAAAATTTGTTTTATGGCACGGAGAGAAAATGTCTGTGTGTACCTGGAAGTCAGCTGATTGTGGTATGAGGGCTCCATCCCGCAGCCATTGTACGCGGGGTGTTGGGGTTCCCGTGATCTTCGATCGGAATTGGGCTGGACTGCCTTCAAGAACAGTTACATCTTTCATTGGTGATAGAGCCGGCGGGGTCTCTTTACTGTCAGGTGCTGAAAACATCACCATAACATAATAATAACTATATAGTTTTTACTTTATTGTAGCCAATCAGAACGATGTAGGAATCGCTGGAAACCTACCTAATACTGTAAGGTTGGCTGTAGTTGCCACATTTCCGGCAGCATTCACAGCTTCGCACTTGTATACGCCCTCGTCTTCAGGGAACGCTTCGGTAATTTTCAAAGTACAAGTATCCCCTTCTTTTAGCATTTGGAAGTACTTTGAAGGTTTGATTGGCTTTCCAGCCTTGCTCCAATTAATCTGCGGAACCGGTTTTCCTGATATCTTGCATTTGAAAGCAACCGACTGTCCCTCTTTAACGGATTGTGGTTTCAGAGGTTCTATGAGTGTCGGCTTCTGTTCGTTTGGTGAGGCTGGACCTGCTTTTGATGGAGTCTTTCGTGAGGCAGGGGCCTGTATAACACAAGCAGCATCGCATCGGGCTTCGCCGGCGCTGTTGATAGCGACGCACTCGTATGCACCGGAGTCTTCGGGAAGAGCTTCGATGATGAGCAGCGTGAAGTTGCTGTCTTCTTCGACGGTCTTGAAACGGATGTCAGGTATTACCTGTAGACCAAAATATATCGTTGCATCGATGTAATTACAGATTAAAACGTATCATTCTTCCTCTACTTTAGTTTTTTAATTAAGTGCACAAAAATATCTAGAACTGTTACCTTTTGGCCATCCTTCAGCCAATAGACATCGATGGGCTTGGTGCCACTAATGCGAGCATCAAATCGTGCCAACTGTCCAGCCGGTGCCGTAACACTCTGGATAGTTGATAAAAAGCTTGGAGGCACTACACCTCCTCGTCCAGCTCGGCGACGTTCTTCAACTACGAGGTTGGCACTGCATTTTGCACTTCCACCTCGGTTCTCCGCTAAAACTGCGAATACGCCTGAATCCTCCATAAACACCTGCAAAGACAGAATTAATTTTAGAGCTGTTTTAAACTGTTTATGCTTCTATTTAAAAATGTTTTGTTACTGACCTGTCTCAAAATCAGCACAGACTTAGTGCTGAATGTGTGGATTTGGAAGTCAGGGCTCTTGTTGATGAGTTGTCCCTCTCGGAACCATTTGATTGTAGGGAGAGGTTCCCCATCAAACTCTACTTCGAACTTTGCCTGTTCGTTTTCAAAGGCTCTGACAGGTTGAATCTTCTTCGTGAATACTGGAGGCACAGCTGGCTTAACTTGTCCTTGAACAACACGTTCATGTGTTTTCGCCTTATGCTCGACTTCGGTTGTTTCTGTTGCAGTTATCTTCCTTGTTATCTCTTTGTCACCTTGTACCTAAAATTTGAATGACACATTAAGTCTGATTATTACAACTACACAGACCGGTTTACAAACAAAAGAAACTTGCCTCTTTTTGAGTTTGCTTTTGTTTGGCTACATGTACTTCTTTCCCGTGAACCAAACTTTCAGAAGGATCTGGAGTCGGTGGGGTCACTTGGGTCACAGTTTCGGTGTTGTCTACCTGCTCTTGCTGTACAGTGTCCCGTTGAGTTTTCTTTAGTATTTTGGTCTGGAACTCTGGCTTGGGCGCTGGTGGTTTCTCTGGTTGTTGAATAATCTTGGCCAGAGGAATCACTGCAGGCTCAAGTGGCTTCTCCTCTCTAAAGGAAAGCAACAATGAAAACCTAGTTGCTGTCAATATAATGGTGTACCCTGCGCTGTGATGAGTACTTACAAAGATTTTTCATAGATTTCAGCCATTCCTCGTGCCGCAGACTGTTGTACCACCTTCTCGCCTGGGATGGCAAACTGATGTGAAGTCTCTCTAAGGCGAGTCTCTTTTACAAGCTGTTCTTCTTCGAGCTGCAGAATAATAAAAATTCTCGTATTTAAGCACGTTAAATTGAACCTTTTTTAACCTTTTTCAATAACCTTCTTACTAAATTTTATCAATCATTTTAAGTGTAGATAAACGTTCATACCTCTCTTAGTTTGCCATAGTAATCGTCTCCCTTTTTGGATTTGACTGCTTTCTGCCACTCGGTCTGCTGCTCTTTGACATCTTTTTTCCTCAGATGGTCGACATCAATATTTCTCTCCTGTTGGCTCCTCTCGTCAAACATCTTTTCCAACTCCGTATCTTGTCTCTCTTTTTGGTATGATGTCAGTTCATAGTCATACCATGCTATTTGTGAGAAAATAAGTTAGAAAATCAGGCACAGGGGAACATGATCACGCGCTTGTCGCTTTCGAGGTAATTTAGTTTCATGCATGGTGGGTTATTATTTTAGTCATTGACGTCCTACTTGAATAATATTACAAGTAGTAGTAAAACAGGCGGCTTCTAAAGCAGACACTTATAAATGGGATTCACTTAAAGTTGATGAATGTAAGAAATTATTAGAATGTCCGAAATTACAGCGCTCAGCCAATCAGGATAAAAGGTTCTTTCGAACTTCGTACATTCTTAAGCTTTCTTATATTCTTAAACTTAGAGTGAATTAATTTGCTTGAACATAGGAATCTGGTAAAAGTTCAGGAGAAATTAAAAAAAAAGCCTGGGATAACAAATAAGCGGGGCATGGCCTCTGATTACGATAAAATGCAAAACCTTATACAACACCGAGACACAAAAATGAAAAAGTCTGTCCATACCTGTAATCGAAGGCTTGTTTAGATGAAGCTGATGATATTATGGAATAACCGAAGCGCTTTAGGATTGCTTGGGAGAGGAGTTTTATAGCTTGTGGTACCAATTTGTATTGGTTTTGTTGCGTGCGTTTTATGCGTTCATGCGTGTTATTGTCTATTTACCCGGTTCAAAATAAATACTTAGGATCGTTCCCGAGAAGCAGTGCCACTTATGTTAAGGAATTCCCATTACAGAATGGTAGTTCGTAAATCATCAAACTTTTAGTACATTATGTATGCTCCATGATGGAATTAGAATGTGCAGTATTCCTGAGAAAAATCATGCGTCACTGCGGACTGTATGTCTTCAATTGGCTTTCCCAATCTGATTTCTATTGGGAACCCCCTAAAAATTGAAAGCCGCGTCCCCACGGGAACGATGAATCTGTTTAAATTGTTAAAAAAATTAAAACCGGGTAAGTGCTACTGGTGTTATGGCAGTCACTGTTTAAAGGTGCGTTGTATGAACTTTGTATGAGTATTTTACACATAAAAAGCTTAACATTTCTTATTTATCAGACATTTTTCCCAGAGAAATGTTCAGCTTATACCAATACCATTACAATTATACCCTACCATTAAAATCGCAATTTTATAAATAATGATATCTTCACGAAAAAATTGTTGAGTTAACTTACGCCTGGGCGAGTTCTTAAGTACGCCTCTGTAGTCATCTTCTCTATCCTTCACAGTAAGTGTGGTTTCGCAAATAGCTTCTCCTGCAGAGTTCCTTGCAACCACCTCAATCTTTCCGTTGTCATAAGGCCGTGTCTTAGGTATGTCCAAATGCCACATTCCGTCGTAGGTAAGTCTCGTACGATTTCCCTACACACAATGATCGTTATTTATCGATTTCAATTTATTTTAGAACGGATTGACAAAATATTTCTCTTGAGTATAAAACCTTTTTATACATTACTTCCTTGAATGATTTCTGCAATCTAATCATGAGTTTGCAGGCGTTCATAATTTCGTATGCAAAAAATGGACCTTTCTACTATGTTGAGTTATTTACAGATAAGGATTCAGTAATAAAACTAAGTTGGGGTAATAAGAACCGTTATACTGTGCATCGCTGCATTTTATGTTCAAACTTGCCTAAACAATTTGTGACTTCAAGAGTCCTATGGCTTACTTTTTGAACAGAACGTGTCACTTCGATATGTCTTAGGGAGCACTGTGGCCCTGCAGAGTGCAACGTTTAATAGTTTCCTATGTTAGTTCAGGACCTATTAAATTATTGCCCCCTCTGTGGAATGAAACAGTGGGCGGATCTAGGCGCCTGTATGTTGTGTGTTCGTTTGCTGAATCACCCCGGTAATGTAAATAACTCAACCCAAAAATGGCTTGTACTACCCTTAACTACCTAAACACTTACATTTACGACAGTTTTTCCGTTTATGAGCCACATGACGCGGGGTCTGGGATATCCTGTAACTCTGCAGCAGAATCGTGCCCAATCTCCTTCGGCGACCGTGTATGGTTCTGGCTTCGTTACAAACACAGGGGCCTCCTTCTGCTTTACCTCGTCCTCCACAAGCTCAGATGTACTACACAAAAGTATTTAAATTTATTTGTGAACCATTATCAGAAGCATGGTGATAGACAGGAGGCAGACAGGTTCTTATGAAGGTGATGATGACAATAAACTTACTGATGCATAGATGATTCCAATTCACGGATCTTTTCAATGCTGTTCATGCCCTTTGGCAGCTGCGAGTCATAGATGATGCCTGGTTTGCCAGCAATCTTCAGTACAGCCCGTGTTTCATCCATGCCGTACAAATTTGTCGCCCGGCAAAGATACTCTCCACTGTCCTCAGGGTAAACCCATTGGAAGTTGAGAGCGACGTAGCCAAAGTCGTAAATCGGCATAAGACGATTTTCTGAAATAATAGTGGGTTTTTAGTTTTTTACTGATAAAGCCTCGGGGGTCTTTACTTAGATCAATCTGACTTACTGTGTAAAAGAGGTTTGCCATTGAAGAACCACTCGACCTTCATATTAGGGTCGCCTACGGGTGCAAGCTGGCATTCGAATTTGGTTTCCACTCGTTCGACAAGATCCAGTTGTTCTTTAATTTGAGTTACGAATCGCGGAGGTTGTCTCTTCTCAGCTTCGTACAGATCTTCTTCAGTCAAATGGATCTCTGAAGTGTATTTCTTAATGCTCGCTTCCATCTGCATCAGAGCTTCGTTCTTCTTCATTCCTCGGGGAACTTGGTTCTGCAGAATGATCGTCAGTGTTTCTGTAATAAATAGTTAGGTTTTCAGGTAAGGAGGTTCTGTTGACTTTTCTCCATCTGCATGGCGGTGGTGGTTACTTACTCTTGCATGTGATGGTTGCCTTGGTGAAGTCTTCTCCCAGTTTATTAAAGGCTCTGCAAGTGTACTCGCCCTCGTCTTCTGGGTAGACGTTGATCAGGGTCAGTGAAACAAATCCAAGATCAAACAAAGATCGGAATCTGTGTCCAGCTCGAAGGAGTTTGCCGTTATGGAACCACTCCACCTGAAAACACATTGACGAATTATGCTCTCTTCTCGAAAAAACCTAGATACATACACAATGTTTCCTACTGAGTTTCCTTACAGTTTGACGCTGATTGCACAGTACTTACTTGCAAGTTGGGGTCATTCTTGGGCTCAACCCGGCATTCGAATTGCACAGGTTCACCCTCTGTTACGCTTGATGAATCAATTTGAGTTATAAACCTTGGAGCCTCTCCAGGTGCTTCTTCAGGTGGAGGAACTGAGACTGGACCTCTCTCCAGTTCTTTAAGCCTTTCGCCGCTGATGCCTTGTGGCAACTGCGACTCCAGCACGATGTCGTGTTTTGCTTTGCATGTAAGTTTAGCTTTGGTAATGGCCTGGCCCCATTTGTTGGTGGCACGACACCAGTATTCGCCAGTGTCTCGGGCGTAGACGTAGTCCATATCCAAAACAATGAATCCGAAGTCATTGAGCATATGTACACGTGAGCCAGTGGCAAATGAACGTCCGTTGAATAGCCAGTCAATCCTCATTGTAGGATCTCCGACGGGGGTCACTCTGCAGTCAAAGTGAGCAGGAGCTGCTTCCTGTAATGTAAAGTATAGCTTAGCTGGTCCTTAAAAAGCCAAGGTAGGCCGGCGAGTAAATATCATACCTGAACATCAATGCAATCTTTAAGTTCAACGATGAATTTGGGTGGTTGAGGTGTCTCATCGCTTGGCATCTGTTCTTCCCTCTTGTACAGAGCTTCTTCTAATTTTTGTAGACTTTCTGTGCCTGAACGGAAGTGTTTGGGAAGTTGAGGTTCCATGTCAATACCAGTACGACCGCGAACCTGAAAGTAGTTAAAGAAAGGTTACTTAAACATATAGTTTTCAGTTGGTGTAATATAATCAATGAAATTGATTGAAAATGTACCTGCAACTTGCAGGACACGGTTGCTTCTCCATGTCGATTGGTTGCCTTGCATGTGTACAGGCCAGAGTCACGGAGGTAGGTTCCAGCCACCTCCAAAATGACGAATCCGAAGTCGTTAATGGTTTTAACTCGGGAACCTGCGGATAACGCTTTACCGTTGTGGAACCATTCTACTCGCATGCTGGGGTCGCTTACTGGAACTAGCCGGCACTCGAAGTGTGCAAGCTGGTTCTCAGCCAGTACCTGAAAAATGGAAATTAGCCTCGTTTCAGTCGTGTGGATATTTCATGCCAGGATGTTCAATTTTTTGATTACGTATTAACTAGATAATTGATAACTATAAGGTGCGTTTTCTTACCAAATCGGCAGGAGTTGTGATGAACTCTGGCGGTTTGCCAAGATCTTCCTCCGGTGCCTGCTGAGCACCCAGTTGTCCAAGTCCTTCTAGCTCAGCGATTTTGTCGATGGTTCCTTCCATTCCCTTTGGTAGCTGAGACTCCAAAATGATGCTTCTTTTGCCTTGTACGTTCATGGAGGCAATCGTAACAGCCTCACCATAATCGTTGAATGCTCTGCACGAGTATTCACCAGCATCTTCTGGGTATACGGGAGAAATTTCGAGGATAACGAATCCAAAATCGCAGAATGTTCGGAAACGAGAGCCTGTCTTCAACGGTTTTCCATTCCAGAACCATTCCACCTACGTAGGGAAATTCGGATTATTCTCTGTTTTGTTATTTTAATCTTGGAAATCTTGTCAACGGAATAAATTGCCAAATATGGTTAAAGATCACTTACCGCTTTATGAGTTGAAAGTGAAATACAGTAAGCATGCATCAAAAAGAAAAGGAAAGTGATTAGTTAGGAAAAGCAGAAACAAACAGTTATATTATTTTGTTAATGTTAAAATAGAAATCAGGAAACAAGAAAGCTGAAAGCAGTTCATATACAAGAGTGGGTGAGTTAACGATATTGGCTAAAGATTTCTAAGTGACAGTACGCATTCATAAATGTCTTATTCTAATTTGTTTAGTTATTTCAGGCCAAAAACCGCCTGAAGCTAATTTGCAGGGGCCAAAGGTTCACCCAAGATTGGGTTTCAGTTTAAGATATTGAGGCCAACCTAACTAGCGAAACAGCACCCAAACATTCTAGTTATTGTTAGTTGTGTTAATTTACTACGATTTATGGTTTTTCTAACCTTGAGCTTAGGATCGTCTGTAGGGGTGAGTCTGCCCTCAAAATGAGCACTTTCGCCTTCCCTTAGACTGTCTATGTTGGATAAAGGAACTGTAAACACAGGGGCCTGGCCCTTGGTTTCGACAGTCTTGTCATCTCGCTGTCTCACCAGCGAATCTTCAAGGTTCTGAATCTTCTCCAAACCTCCTTCCATACCCTTGACATACAATATCACATTACAAAAGAGTTCCTTACAACTAATTAAAATAACTCGTTACTGCTAATGTTCTGGCTGAAAAATGCGATAGCACAATGCTTAAATGTTCAGAATGATTCTTAAAACAATTATAAATTGAACCAGACTTATCAAAGTGTGTTAAATTATTTTTTCAAAAGCTGAAAAGCAGCCAAGGCTACAATGCCAACCCCGACTCCCAAAGCTATATTTCTTGTTGTGTGAGACGTTTCTCGCGACAAAACACCCGAAAGTTTGTAATCGCTTCTTAATTTAACATTTTCCACCATGTCTTCTTGTAAATTGTCGGCTTGGTCGATTGCTGTAGTGGATAAATGTTTCGTATCCAATTCGTTATTTACCGTGTCTTCCGAAGACTTTCTACTGGTAATGTTTGAAACTTCTCGAGCATCAATGTTACTTAGCTCCACATTTTCAATTTTTATTTCGGCATTGGTGTTAATGTTTTCAGCAGAATTTTGTTTTACTTCTTCTCTATTGCTAGAAGAGCGCAATCCATTTTCGTTGCTGAATTTTCCTCTTAAATGAGGAATTGCATTTTCAGTATTCTTTGTACTATCTTCACAATAATAATAATTATTATTATTATGCTCTACTAATATCACTTCCGACTCATTGTAACGATTGGCTTCAATACCAGAATTTCCAATCATCCCGCACACTGCAGATACATTTTTGATGGTATTTTTCTGCAAATTATTAAAATTAGGGAAACAATGTTCTGATACAACAGCGCCAAATGGTTTTGCTTTTTCCTGATCTAAATTGGCAACACTAGTTTCAGAGCTTTGTCCCAATTTTTCGCTAATTCTTTTGAGGCGTATTCCAAAGTTAACTGGTATATTTTCCATTTCTTCTGAATTACGTTTTTCGACAAATTCTTTCGTGAAAGTTGCAGCTGTTTTAATATTAACATCCTCGTTGTCTTGGCTACTTTTGGAGCCTCCAGTTTCTTCTACATTATCAGATCCACTCTCTGGGATTGTGTCTATTTTATTAAGCTTCTCTTTATTTTCGTTTATGTCATCATTTTCATCCTGCAGCAACTTCTCAAATGCTTTGCTCGAATTCCTCTTTGCATTAGGAACAGCCAATCCCAACTTTTCGCTAATTCTTTGAGTTCTCAGGGATACTGGCAAACCATCAAGTTCGTCAGTCAGTTCTATACCTGTTGATTCCACATTTTGAACTACTTCTTTATTTTTATTCTTTAAAACAATTTCAGGATGTCCTAACTTTTGACAAAGTCCCTTAACACCTGTACTTTCATTTTGTATATTTCTTACATTGGCAGAATATTGATTTTTAACTTTTCTTAATACTACAGTTGGTAAACCTAATTTCTCACTTATCCGCTTTACATTACTTTGAACTGTTTCTACGTCATCCTGGGTACTAACCCGTGGAAGTTGTGAATCTAAGATAAGATTCGCCTTAGATACGCATTTCAAAGTAGCCTTAGTAGTATCTGATCCGCATTTGTTGGTAGCACGGCACTCGTAGACACCGGAGTTTTCTTCGTAGCAGTAGAGAATATCCAAAATGACAATTCCAAAGTCATGGAAAGTTCTGTACCTGTGACCGTGGGGAAGTTTCTTGCCATTATAGTACCATTCAACCTGAAAATTTTTCCAGTTTTAGCGTTACTAGTATTTTTTGTATCGGTTTTCCGAATGTTAACTTTGCTTACCACCAAGTTGGGATCGGTGACTGGTGTCAACCTAGCTTCAAAATGAGCACTTTGTCCTTCTTTAAGTTTTGTAACATCACTGATTTGGGTAATGAATTTGGGTGGTTCGTTCACTGGCGTTGACGGTGATTGAGGTCCCGGTGTTCCAGCCGACTCAAGTTCTCGAATTCTGTAAAAATAGCATACGTCAGCACGAGCTTTTTTGAGAAATATACTTTTGTCTTGATCCTGAGTAATTTGAATAATATACCTGGCAAGCGCTTCAGGTTGAAGGGAATCCAAGAATACTCCTCCTTTTCCGGTGCACTTGATGGTTGCGCGGGTGAAGTCCTCGCCGTATTTGTTAAAAGCACGGCAGACATACTCTCCGCTGTCTTGACTTTGCACGTAAGCTATGTCCATAACCACGTAGCCAAAGTCCGACACATGTTTAATTCTCGAAGACTGACGAAGAGCTTGGCCATTATGGAACCATTCGACCTGCAACCATGAAAATTGTATTTTCATTTTTCTTTTATTCTATTATTTTTGCCGCAAGTACTTGAAAACAAATTAACGGATTTACTCATCGTTTATTTATTACTGACCTTAAGGTTAGGATCGCCAACTGGCAAGAGTGTGCACTCAAAGTGGGCAGATTGGCCGTCCTTGAGTCCTTCCAAACTTTGAATCTGGGAGGTGAACTGAGGTTTCTGACCCTTGGATTTGTCTACGCATTCAAGGTCTACGCTGATCTCTGCTCTGCCCCATTTGTTGGTCGCCACACAAGTGTATGATCCTGAATCTTCGATCTTGGTGCCCAGTATTTCCAGCATCACCATGCCAAAAGCGTGTACCGTTCTTGTACGATGGCCTAAAATGAGTCATGGTTGAGGTATAATTTTATATTTTCTTTGATGCCAGGTATACTGTTGCACATTTCTATAAATCATGAAAATATTGTACTTACTTGCTTCCACGACTTTTCCATTGTAGAACCATTCGACGACCATACTCTGGTCTCCAATGGGTGTCAACGAAGCTTCAAAGTGTGCGATATCTCCCTCGCTCAGGTTTTTCAAATTCTGGAACTAAAAATGCAAGAAAATTATCATGTGCGAGAGATATTAATGATATTTTGTCTATCTAAAAGCTCCCATCACCACGCACCCGTTCGGTTGACCGCCACCAAAACGAAAAAAAAATACCTTGTTTGTGATATTACGAGTAGGTTGCCCATCTTTTGCCTAAAAGAATTATTAAAACAATTTAAGGATATAAAATTATAGGACAGATACTCGACTCAAGTGCATTCATTACTTAAATGTAAGGTTTATCATGATATCTCTACCGCGAACCCGGCTGGTACTTGAGTGATATTTCCAAAACATAAGGTTTATCTC
>Ga0194135_10001826_pt1 | contig 12823 bp, 11 predicted proteins | sample LitLau_LLRF_2013_FD_134024 | JGI IMG/M metagenome (GOLD analysis project Ga0194135, IMG submission 134024) | Freshwater sediment microbial communities in response to fracking from North America - Little Laurel Run_MetaG_LLRF_2013 (version 2) | ecosystem: Environmental > Aquatic > Freshwater >... | reverse complement strand
TTACTTCTCTCTACTACTCTACTCTTCCACTCTTGTCATAAACATTTTAGGTTTCGGTAGAAAGAGCTCAAGAACTATGGTGAATTTAAGTCTCATCCCACGTGGGATTAATGATTGGTAGAAAATGTTTTGAAGTTATAGTAGGAATCCTATTTCTCAGCCTGAAATCCAAAGAATATAGCCACGAATTTCATATTAGAGAGCTAAGTCTCTTGAAATGTGGGAAGCCCAACAAGTGGCCAAATGGGAGAAATAAGTCTAAAATAGGAACCCTCCATCATAATTGTATATAGATCCCTTTAGGTTTTTCATCCCTTGAGATATTGAATAATGTTACATATTATGATTATGATCCTCCCTACACTTGCACTAGTAGTGTACGACTCCTGCAGCCACATGGAAGAAAATTAGGCAAATGTAACTAGAGTATGTAATGAATATACAGTCTGTGTTGAAATGTGTACTAGTTAGTTAGTAGTAAAGCTTTGGTTTGGGACTTCAGAGAAGAACCACGAGTAACCCTCGTGTTGTTTGGAATGAAATGTTGAATGTGTTTCTACTCATATAAAGTACAACTAGTTGCTCATTTGGTAGTGGTGAGCCCAAGTTTAGAAAGCTTCGAAATAGTGAGGAGAGGAAGGATAAGATGTGTCTCCACCGGAGGAAAGAGCAGCAATGGTAAAAAAGAAGTGATGTAGTAAATTGGAGAGCCAAAGTATATTTTACAGAGAGTTAGTAGAAGGGACTCTCAAGGTTTTTTTACAAAAGTCATCTCTCGATAGTTCTTCTCTCTCTCTCTCTATACAATATGATGTGGTTCTCTATCCTTTCTTCCTAAAGCGTTAATAAGCTCCATCATCATATTATTCCTTAACGCACAGCCAACACACATTTTGCATTTACATGAAGGAGAGTCAAGTGAGTCTAATAAAAATACCAACGAGAGATACACGACGACGAGGTGGGTGAGACTCACTCTTACTATTCTCAGTTTCACTTCGGTTGTCTCTCTTCTGCCACCACCAACAACACACACAAAACACATCTTCGTCCTCAGTATTATAAAAGCAGCTCACAAGCATCACTTCATAACAAAAATACTCTAGTTTTCTTTCACCTTAGGTTGTGTATATGTGAGAGTGTGTTTGTGCATCTTTTAATTTACTGGGATCTTAATCTCCTTCGGTCACTGTTTGTCCTTTCATTCAATTCACATTGCACTCAGGAGTAATCTGAGTAACTAGAGTCCATTCCGACATTTATATTATATTGAAGCTTAAGTTTTGTTTGAGATTCAATTATTATCAAGTTTCCTATGTAGTCAATTCCCGCAGAAGTTTTTCGCCAGAAATATTTGGAAATAACTGGAACTTGGCGTGGGATAAGTTTTCAGCAAGTCTTGTGTCTCCACTCGCCGAGTGTTACTATATATACTGACCCTCAGAAGGAACCCTTTGTTTACTTTCATTCAGAGTTTCCTCATCTCTTCTTGCAAAAAACCTACGAGAAGCACGCTACACACGGACAGGAAGTAGTTTTATTTCCATCCTCTCATTACACTATACAAATATATGTACATAGTGAAGAAGTATATTTAGTTTAAGGAGAAGACAATAACACTTTCTGCCTTAATCTTACGATTCCCCAGAACAGTGTCCAAGTTCCAAGATTCTCTGTGAGAATCCTTCCGAAGAATATTTCCAGTCTTGATTGAATATAGTTGGTGAATTGGTGAAAGCAACATTTGGATACAGACACGGATGAGACGGATATCTTCTCGGAAGATAGTTGTTGAATGTGAGAGAGTGGAGGAGGCTTAATTATATAACATTGTGCAATAGCCAAATGACCAAAACTGATTTGTGTGAGTGGACACCAGTTGCTTTGGCTTCGATTGCCTAAAAGACAACCCACTCTTGCTTGTGTATATTCGCATTCGCACACAGACACGGTGACTATTAGTTGGCTGGCAATCATATTATCATCATGTCTAGTAGACAGAATCAGATTAACAATTATAAAATTGTTGTTGTGGGAGGTGGAGGTAAGTTTATTCATGTTCTATTAGTAGCTATTAAGAAAGTTACAGATTGGAGGTAGTTACAATAAGTGACCGATGTTAATTGCAGGTGTGGGGAAAAGTGCCATTACTATACAGTTCATACAGGTGAGAATAAAAGCCTTTGGATTTTTCATATTCAATTTCATTGCTGGATGATCGTGGGTGGAGGCTTTCAATGTGTCTTTTTTGAATTGAGAATTGTCTTTTGAGACATCCATGTATGTATGTAGGTACAATGCATGAGGATGAAGCTTTGAAGCTATATAACAAGTACAGTGAAATGAACTCACTAACAAACTCTCGATATTTAAAAGCTCTTTGGCAGCATTTGGCCTTCGAATCAACCTACATAATATTATTTTCTTAGAATCTCGACATATATACAAACAGTCCTTATAGTGTCGTATTACAGTGGTGGTGTATCATTTGATAATATCTGTTTCTATCACCTATGGACTTCGCCTTCTCAATCTGATAGTTATTTGTCGTATCTCACTTTGCAGAATACAGAGTACTTTGCACTTACTGCTGAACACAAATATATATATGTACTATGCATGTACACTTTCTTCAGTATCTCTTCATTTAATTAAGTCAATAGAGCTTATATAGAAGCAAGTGATGATGCTCAGACGATTCAGAGTTTCATACTGTCTAGACTCGAGGGAGAGATTTTCGAATGAATACATATAGGCATGTGTGAGTTTTATAAGTTCATTGAGTTTTCGATTTAACGTGGTAGATCAACAAAATATCTTTAAGGCTGAGTTAAGCATTCGATACACGTGTTACGTGTATCCTTCCGTTTGTGGTGTTTGCATAATAATTACAGGGTGTAAATTTATCAACGACGGTGATATTGACGATGATATAATTATGAAATCACTAGTGCAGCATTTTTATTAATGGGGGATTCGATTGAATTGTTATTTCACATTTGACCATAAAATTATTATTGTTTAACACTGGTGAATGTTCACCAAACAACAGTTCTTGTTACGTAAGTTTATGACATTGAAGTACCCAATTACTTTATATAGTGTTGCGTCCCACAGTCTCTAAATAGGATAAATTGTTTGAGTACCTCTCTGACATTGGGAAGGTGTGGTCTGTACAATTTGTAATTGAACAGCACATGAATTTAGGTGGTGTTCTTTTAGTTTATGATTTGTAGGTGGATAAGTAATGTTAGAGAAAGAGAGTACAATATAAGGTTGAAGGGAGATGACTAAATCCAGCAGAGATGAATGTAAATGGAGTTCCTGACTCATTTGGGTTTGTTTATCTTGGGTTAAACTAGTGTTCATTCCAGTATTATAGCTATAAAGAATACACAGGATTTACTAAGGTGGGTCTCGTCTAACTAAGCTTGTTGGTTTAGCAAAAAAGTCTATCACCGATATCTCAAAATTTATTCACCAAGTTCTAGTTCTGATGCAATCGCACTAGCAACTCATTTCTTAATGGCTGTGTAAACTTCAGTTCAAATATTGTTACGATGCATAGCATAAAAATGAATGTTAAGTAAAAATGCATGAAAACGCACATACGACATATGTTTTCTTATCTTTCTAGCGTTCAATTCGTGAACTTCATATAACCTATATTCAAATAGATATTATTACAACGGCGACAAGATATCTTTTACAGATTTCCTAAGGCAATGTTTTCACCATAAACTAAATTCGACGTAGCTCAGGGAAGCTTACGGGTGATTGCAATCGGCTATTTAATTAATAGAGAACTCACATATTGCTCTCTAGAGTCTCCACACTTGCATTTATCTATCTGGAAATATTCTTCGCTTTAAGACTCGCAGCGCAGTATCGCTCGACAGGATTTGAAGCATGCTAACTCTATTCATGGTATTTACTTACCAATCATTCAACAGACAAGATTCTGGAGAAATTACATCGGAAAGAGTTTAGAAGTTGGGCAGAAGCAGAGTTGTGTAGGGCTGCAGTGTCATTTGGAAGCGGATGAATTAGTTTGCGTTGAATGTGCGAAGTAATGATATAAAATATCGATGATTTGTATCAATGTCTATTTATGCAGATTCAGAAGGTTGCGGTAGCCAATGCTCACAGACATGTTCAGTAGATTACCGTCGAAAATTGAGAGCAGGAGACCACAGGCTCCAGTCAGTCAGACTCCAACTCATATTTGATCCCGAGTTTTATATTTTGCATGTTCTGTCATATCTCGGATTACATTTAAATACGTGTTGTCAGCTTGCTTTCCCCTACTAACCTGGACGAGATTCCACTGATACTAAGGGAAAATCTCTCGTTTCTCGAAGAAGTGTCGAGTGAATGCATCAATAATTCTTTTGCTAGAAAAATTGCACGGGCATATTTGCAAATGGCGTATTTGTTATTGCTGATGCTGATGATCCTTAACACTATTATGGCGTGTACGATAATTACGTATTTGTCTTTTCAATCTTGTTATGAGCAACACGATTGTAGATTAGCAGATATGAATTTAAACAATAAATGATTAATGAGTAAGGAATGTCGAGGTGCTCAGATTTGCAAATCGCTCCAGCTTGAACTATTAGAATTCATCAAGGAAAACAAATATTAGTGAGTCAATTACTGTTCTTTATTTTGAATATTATCGCACTATTGCATTTTGTGCCGATTTCATTATGTGAGTAAGCCGAAGGAGTGAAAGTAAACAAACGGTTAAAGATGAATCAGGAATCGGGAGTTGTTCTACTTGGAATTTTTCCCAATTTTATCATGCTTCATAGTTACTTTATTGCCATCAGTGTGCGTTATACGTAGCATGCTTCTTAGACTGATTGTAAGTTTAAAATATTACGTACATAGACGTCTACAAGATAAGAAAATGTACAACGTTGGGTGTTGGTTGTCTCAACTCTCACATGAAACTGTAGTGATTGTGATAAATGATGATATACTTGCCTCAGGAATATTCAACTTCCTAAGATTCTCAGGAGTACTACACATTACGATCTTTTGGTTAATCGTACATCCTCAAGCTTCGGAAACATTTCTTCTTTTCATTTTAGCTCATCTTAAAAATGTGGAAGCATTGTAATCTTATTGATCCAAAAATGTCTGTATGCACCTCTTAGAAGAGCATAACATAACATGAGGTAGTCAGCTTATGAGAATTGACATTAAATCAAGCAATGAAGCAATAGAATACTCGGGAGTACAATAAGTCAAGTCTCAAATCAGCTTTAAATCCTTGAAGAAATTCTTTTGGTCTAGAAGAATCCACGACAGCATCCTGACATTTTCCAATAAACTTTGCATCAAATCACACGCCAAAAATCTTGTTTAAGAGATAAACTTCCCATGAAAAGAAATTAATAGAATTACGCCCTTCATTTCCTTATTAGGGAAGTGAACCACAGCTGCATGCAAAAAATGTGAACTAACAAAAGGTTACAATTTTTCTGTGGCACTGGATTTGATGTCTAAGAACTTTGTTACCTCAAATATTTTGAGCTTAAATAATAATAATACACTTGTATATAGAGCTATATAACTTTTGTATGTATTCAATCAATACAGAAAGTGCGAGGCGAGTGGACTGTTTTACTCATAGGATATTAAATATCCTCTCGCTTAAGCTGTGTGCTCTCCCAGTTTATCAGCGTGACTTATGTTCCTTAACCTGCTTCCCGTCATCTTCTTCTGTCTACTTGAGCACACGGAGAAAGAGATGAGCACACAAATATAATTTAAAGACAATATGTGTTGACACTGAAGAGTTTCTCGGACCAAAAAATACTAACTTATATAGGAAGTTTGACACGTTTTGGTAGAGAAGGAATAAGAGACACCAACAGAAAAACTTAGAGAGAAGATGAGAGTAGTTGAAAATGTTGAAATAGAATTGTGTGCGATTCAATCTGCAATCATCGTTATGTCCTGTATACTCTGTTGTGTCATATCGCAATAAATTTATGCTAAAGATTGGATGAAGTCTGTGTGGAAGGAAAGGAAGACGAAGAAGGGCTTTCAACTTTTAGAGTGGTTTGGGACGGTCTTCTGAAGAGCGATGGAACATGTTCGTCGTGTAGACTAATGTAGAGAGCTCAATTTGATCAACTCGCAAATGAAATGAAAATAAAATTCTGTTTGCATCCGAGTCGAGATTTTGTTTACACAAACTACATTGTTTTAATGTATTCGAATGGTACTACGTGATAGTTTGCTGTCGAAGATGCTGCTGTTCTTGTCTTTGGGTGTTAAATATAGCCCATTCTTAATTGTAATGGTGTTTTCATTTTCTTATTTCTAGAGCTATTTCGTGCAAGACTACGACCCAACTATAGAAGACTCATATACGAAGCAATGCGTAATCGATGATATTCCTGCCAAGCTGGATATTCTTGACAGGTATGTAATGTTGCAGTTATGCTATGGAAATGTTTTCATTTATGGAGCAATTCTGCACGGGAAGTTGACCTTTACGTTTAAATTGTAGTGCTGGCCAGGAAGAGTTCAGTGCGATGAGGGAACAATACATGAGGTCAGGGGAGGGGTTCCTGCTCGTTTTCTCAATTACCGACAGATCATCATTCGACGAAATAAATAAATTCCATCGACAAATCTTGCGAGTCAAAGACAGAGATGAGTTTCCTATGCTCATTGTAGCCAACAAAGCGGACCTGGAACATCAACGAATGGTGAGAGCAATACTAATTTATATTCTCACCACAATCAAGCTAATGAGTAAGCTAAAACTAACAACATAGGAATCTGTCATGTGGAGTTGACGTTTATGCACTACAATAGTGTGAGTCATTAAGTTGCAAATGTATTTCTTCGACACTAAACTGTGAGTAGCTTTCCTGTCGACGCGTCGTTCTTACTAGAGGCATATTTTTTAGACATTTGAGAGGGACATGGTATCGATTGGTTATCTACTCTATTGTTTGTGTAGAAAAGGCAGATATGCATGTATAAGTGTTGAACATAAATTGCATTCAAGAAACTTAACATATTGGTATTGACTGTAACTTAATCTGTCTGGACACTTTCAGGTCGGACGAGAAGAAGCCCAAAACTTGGCTAGGCAGCTTCGTGTTCCGTTGATAGAATGCAGTGCAAAGTTGAGAATGAATGTGGACCAAGCGTTTCACACTTTAGTCCAAATTATTCGTCAGTTTCAACAAATGGAACGTCCTTTAATGAAGCAACAACGAAAAAAGAACAAAAAATGCATCGTACTTTGATTCAGTGTATTTTTGTATTGCATCCACGAGTTGTTCTCGGGATACCCTTACTAGTTATACATTATATATACTAATCAATCAAAGCGGTGTCTCACTAAACTTGATGTTACATTTTAACTTTTACCACTTACAAAATGACGAAGTTGTACTCAAAATTTTAAATATCGGCATGAAGGGGAGATTTGTACGTCTTTTTACGAACGAATTGAAATGTTAGTTGATGTACTTGACTGTTAAGATCCTTAATGTGCTAGACTTTAGAGATATCCCTCTGACGGTAATTTTAACGTGATTACGAATATTAGTGAAAGCGTTATCACTTCCTTGTATTATTTCCATTTTATTGATCCTCATTTCTGTGTAAAACATAACATTATTTGTAATCGTTGTCACCAATCTTCTGTGAAAGAAATACTATATATACTATGTGTTCAAAATTAGAAACTACTAAAACAATTAAGTTTGTTTGATTCTACAACTAATTTCCAGTCTGAGAAAGCTGCAGTCGAGTTGTTCAAGGTGCGAATTCTCGGATGTAAATATACTGCCACTTCTATCATTTCATTATAACTGAAACCCTGTCACTGCTATCGAATATCTGTGTTCATCGCAAATTTCAAATTCGTCACAGATATGATGGCTCAATCACCATCAATGAACATGGAAATGATTCGGACTTTTTTTGGTAAGACTAGTCGCAGTCTCTGACAGTCTTAGCGCTATATGACTGCGGAAATACTGGCGAATTTCGGAAATAGGTTTGAGCTCAGGGACAGTGTCCACAAGAAAACGAAGAAACTTTATCCTGTTTCCCACAACGCGTTACTTAAGTTACTCTTGAAATCTGTCAGATGTATCATTCTGTTCGGCAGCTAATATTTTATGAGTTATCTCTAATCTGTCAGTTATTTTTATTATAGTATTTAATGTACTAACTTGGATGAAACTAATTATTATTAATTTAAGCTTCGGAATCCAAGATGCCTCGCACTGAAGCAATTAACATGTGTAAGAGATTATTATTATTGTTATTATTATATTAATGACATGCGTGAAACAATAAAACTATAATTGTAGAATATTCTTGTAAAACTTGTAAATGCTATTGTCGTATCTTCATGACACTGCTCCATGTTGACCTATAATTGTTTCAATCTAGTGTTGAATGCATACAAGAAACAAATCCAGGGGAAGATTGAATCCTAAATAACATTAATTTTCTTTATTAAACACCAAAAAACATCAAAGCTGTCGATAACTTTTAAATTACCATATATTGTGTTAAATGACTATTTAGCAGATTCAGAGCTGTTGGACAAAACTGCTGTTTACTACATTAACTCATCAAACATATTTACAACTACTACATTTATCAATTAATGACAAATATATGTAGACTGATATTACAAGAGGGTTTACCTTGATTCTCCGTTTATTCTTCTCCACAACTACCCATTCAAGAGATCGGACAGGGATATCGAATACATTTTTATTGAATATTCTGTGACACTAGAACACTTAAAATTTAAAACTTCTCTAATCTTACACGTTCCAGAATATTGTCCACGTCGTTTATTGTTCCGTTACGTAAAAAGTCTTACTTTTATGACATCTTATTGTAGACAAAGTTAAAGCATATGTACCAAGACAGGCCTAGTTACTTGAACTTCCAGTGAGTCAAACACTGCGGCAATAATTAAGTTGTTGGAATGAATTTATGTTTACCTTGTGGATTATTTTTAAGTCCACACAAATTTGTTGAAACTAGATTGATTATGTGTTCATTCAATTTGAGAGTTTACTGATTCGAGTCTACTATGAAATTCAGATATGTTTCTAATAATAATTGATTTGTATCTTCTGATATGTGGAACAAAAAAAATCTCGAAATGAGAATACGGAATTAAAATATTAAATATTCCGAGCAGTCATACCGTCATACCACAGAACTTAATAATCAGAAGACAGTTAATAATCTCTGTATGATGAATTCTTCTGTCAATCTCTTTATAACTGTGGAATTTTTTAACTCCAGTCTGTGCAAAACTGTGGGGCTCTGCGAAAAGCCTGTAGCAGCTAAAAGGTTCAAAAGGGACATCTACAACTTCTACAACAATTACAGTAATTCTACAGTAATTTCTACATCTATCAAGAATGAACGTTTTAGTAATTACACACAATTAACTATTTCTGCATGTAAGCTGCTTCCCATCATTTAACACCTTAATTATTGATCATAATCAATATATATTAATTACTTATCATGGTCTCAGGTATTCAGCGACTTAATCGCAAATATATATTATGCAACTCGAAGCAATATAATATACAATATTGTCTGATTCAGCCTGGTAACCTTCAACGCGAGAGGTTAACGCAGTTTAACCAAATGAAACACTCGGAAATAATCATCATAAGATGCTTATCATACGAACACTTATTGTAGAATTAGGTACATTAGTTATGTAATAGAGTAATTTGAACATCTAGATAGTTATTTATGAATCATTGACACCAAATATTAACCATTGTTGATCTACATTGACTAATAATCTGACTAGAATTATCTACTTTAAATTAATCGAATACTACAATGACAATGAATCTACAAATCTACATTCTACATTCTACACTTCTACTCATTTATACCTTTTGTGGTGCCCTCTGTTTAAGAGATCAGAGATCGTCATTAATAAGCCTTTTCCAGAGAATTTTTCTAATCGTATGAAAATCCACTAAATTGTGAGGTTTACTTTTAATTACTCAAATATACGTCTACGTCTACGTTTACTACGATACCATGTGTGAATATATCATGTGTGTCAAAAATACACATCTCAAGTGCTTCTTAAAAGACGGAGAAAGTTTCGGATCGGAATGTGTATCATCTATTTATATTGTGTGTGTCTAAATTCAACTTGATCTCACACAATCTCATCTGACACTTTAAAACAGATTAAATTTGCGTCTCAGAGCTCATGAGGTTTCCATTTTTGCTTCGATCCAGAACGGGTGGGAGCATGACACTTCGATTCTCGACTTTTTGGATTGAAGATCTTCGTCGTTGGCTCAAAATGGTGTCCAATGGCAAATCTGCTTGTTCCTGGCTTCTAAATGACATCGTTGAAAGTCGTCGTTCTGAATCCATCCTGTCCAATTCGTCTTTGCTCAGATGATAAACTATTCCAGCACCATACGCATCTCCGAGAACATTGATCGAGGTCCTAATCCTGTCTCTGTATAATAACCAATCAATGTAAATCACTCAAACATCTCTCTCGAACTAATTTCTACAAAATCATATGTTATTAGCACACAACTCACAAAAGCCAGTCCACAGTGAAGAGCAGAGGTACATCAGAAGTTGGTAGATTCAAAGCTGTCAGGACCAGTAGCATCGTGATCAAAGCTGCACTCGGAATAGATGCAGCACCAACGCTTGCCAGTGTAGCCGTCAAGCTGGGGAATCATTATCACGGAAATTTAAACCTCATTAATATCTCCAGAATGATACAAACATAAATGAATTTAATTGGCCTCAATTCTGGCTTAGTAGTAAGTGCGGAACCGAACATAATTAATAGAGTTAAGTTGCCTTCATCGCAAACTTTAATCTGATTACAGTTTGTGTGTTTCAATTCAAACTTAGAGTGCTCTCCATCTATGAACACAAATTGGTTCAATGATTTATTAAGTTAATTGCTCCACGGAAAGATCTGTCACACAAGCTTTTTCAATATTACTCTTTATATGGTTGTGTGAAGAAGTAGGAAATTTATGCATAGTTTGTAGGAACATTATATCGGCTCATGACTTCCCAGAAGAACGGAGTCAGAATCTATGGAACAACTGGTGTACTGGTGGTCATCTTATAGCTTCAATATCGCATTAGTTCAAATAATAATTCCGGTCATTTATTGAAAAACGTGTTGGGATTACACACACTTAATCAACAGGTTTCTGATTCTGCGAATCATATATTTTAAATCAATCAAGGAGACAAACCTGACGGTGATAATATCTCCAAAAGACAATTCAACTCCATTCATCTGGGCTATGAAAATGGCAGCAACAGCTTCATACAAAGCAGTTCCATCCATGTTGACAGTTGCTCCCACTTCAAACACAATTATTATTACGAACGACATAATATTATATACTACAAGACATGCAAATCCATAACTTCTCTGGCATAATCTAATAATATTCAGGAACAGTGGCTTAGCACACAATACCTGGCACGACAAACCTGGTTACCCGTTTATCAATATGGTTATTTTCCTCCAAGCTTGAACACAAAATAAGTGACACATAACTAAATTAAATCCATCCTTGTCTTCAATATCAATTATATAGTCTGTGTTTCATTACCAGCGAAATGTTATCGGCAGCGTTGCAGAGCTGCAAGTAAATAGAAATGAATCGGAGCAGGGCTTTACATAACGCTATCATTGGAATAAGCCAGGGGAACAATAACGCCCATAAACTTTACCTTGAAGCAGTTCCCAAAGCAGTAATCCAAGCTTGTAGCATTCCCTTGAAAAAAGTTCCGGGATTTTTCTTCGTAATAAGAAAGTAAATGAGTGGCAGCGTTATCAGCGCATGAACTGCCAAGCCTGCAATGACTGTGATCATATAAAGTCCAAGTTGACTCAACGTCTTTCCCAAATCTCCTATTTGCATAATTCTTCCAGCAATGAGACACATTATTCCAAACGGAGAGTACCTTCACAGAGGGAGATTGTACGTAGAGTTGATTGTGTTGTGAGAAAGCATCGATTTCAATTTCATTCAATGGTTACTAGCTTTGTGTGTAATCTCACCACATAATGATTTCCACCATTCGCATGACAATGTCATTCAAGATGCTGAAGAAATCAGTCATCGTCTTGCCCTCGGGACCTAACTGGCCAACCATGAGGCCAAATGCAAGACAGAAAATTATCAAGCCCATGACATTAGTGCCGTCCTTCATTTCCAGCTTTTTTGTGTACTCAATCTCTGGTGGCGTTGTCGGCTCGACCATCGTCAGATCATCCACTTCTTCCGTCCCATTTGGAATGAACGGGGGCTTTAATAAACCATTGCATTGGGTTAGTTCGGTTTTTGGAAATATTGCCAGTAATATGAAATATTCACAATCTATTCCAGCATTTATGAACTCATGTGTATCATCGTGGCTTATAAAATGGTGTCTTTGAAGGTAACGCAATTTCATGGAAGAATATTTATAGTATTATATGAAAGATGAAAAGACGAACCATCGGTACAGGTTTGTAGACAGTGGCAGTTTGTTGAAAGCAAGCCTGGACTAGATTTTCTGGAAACATGTTGCTACAAAGGAGGAGGCAGAAGAATTGGAGAGGGATTTAGTGAGTTTATATAATAGATGAGGAGTGGAGATGATAGGTTTTATGTATTATTATTATTGGTATCTACGAACCGAGCGATGTCAAGTAAAGCATCTAATGTGGAGACTTGAACGGATGTCTCGGCAACTTGAGAATTTTGTTTGATCGACCTGTCCCCAGGATGAATAGACA
>Ga0194135_10001825_pt1 | contig 12825 bp, 9 predicted proteins | sample LitLau_LLRF_2013_FD_134024 | JGI IMG/M metagenome (GOLD analysis project Ga0194135, IMG submission 134024) | Freshwater sediment microbial communities in response to fracking from North America - Little Laurel Run_MetaG_LLRF_2013 (version 2) | ecosystem: Environmental > Aquatic > Freshwater >... | reverse complement strand
ATTATTTATTATTACTCTATATGTTAACTTCTGTATCCTTTGCTCATCCATCGCATGTATTAGTATTAAGTACTTTGTCATCATCACCTTACTCAATAAAAACAATCTATGAACGCTTATGAAAAAGGGGTGAATCGGTGAATATTATTCGTATATACTTTACATGGAGCTCAGAGGCAGGAAACACAGTAGCCTACTTCCCAGTCAGGAATTGGAATATGTTGGAATGTGGCCTCTCTTAAGCAGAAACCTACAATTCGGTTTCGGACTGTCTGTTATGGGCACGGCACAGAACAAAAATGGGCACGGGAGAAAAGGGCCCGGGAGCGGGGCAACGGGAGAGCGAGAGTGGGGCCAAGCGAGAGCGAGAGCGGGGCAACGGGAGAGCGAGAGCGGGTTGGAGTAAAGAGAGCAGGAGAAGCGCGGGAAGTGAGGACGAATCAATTGAGCTCGAGAGCGGAGGAGCCTTTCCTTCTTCTTCTCATCATTTTCAATTCTCCATCCAAAGCAATCGTGTAATATCCAAATTTTGCTCTTTGGTGAAAACGTATTTAGGCTGCGATTGTCGTCGCACACGATGATTTATTACTAACGACTCCAAGAGCTGATAACGTTGTCTTTGTATTATCCAGCGAGAGGGATCGATAAGCTAGTAGTGTGCTCCTCGGTAAGAGAATAATAATTATCTTGAAAATGATGTAATTGATAACTGCTTCTTTGTTTACATTCGTGTTTATTGGTTAGTGGCATTGTTCTGAGTTCTTTCATTCACGGTTTTTCAGGTAGGGGTGAAGGCAGGAGTAATCAGTTCTAAATGGAGGTGAGCAGCAATGAGGTGTATCTGCACCTGCTGGACAACTTGATCAGGACCGTGAGGGAGATGTTAAGCGATGATGAACTCCCCGTGACTGAAGTACGGTTGTTCATGGAGTCGCAGATGTTCAAGGAGCTATGTCCAGAGTTGGCAGGTGATTACGAGAAGGTTAGAACGTATGAACAGAAATATATCTCCAAATCTAAGTCGTCCACAGAGATGGGAGAGAGAAGTGCTGAATCTGGAGGGTACAGTTCGATGAAAAAGAAGGAATACTATCACGAAAGGGACTATCACGAAAGGGGGAAGAGTAAAGAGAGAAGACATTATGAAAGTAGTAAGACGGGTAGTCATCATTCTGGACAGGAAAGAGATAACGAAAAATATAGAGCCCATTCTCAAAGTCGTAGCCATCACCAAGAGGAAAGTAAACACAAATATGAAGACAGAACAAAAAGCAAGTTCGAACCTACAGACAAGCAACAGCCTAAGTTCAAAGTGATTCAGATGACAAGTTCATCTGAGGTCGATTCTGATGAGATTTCGGGCAAGGATTCCAAAAAGAAGAAGTTACATAAGATACGGTCAAGTAGGTCTGCATCTTCTGAAAGGAAACATAAGCAACACGACACTGCGTCCTTGAACAGAGAACAAGATCATCAGGTCAAAAAGAAGGGACATGATGGAACGGATAATAAAAGTACAAGTCAAGGGGATGGAATCAAAAGTGAACAAGGTCCTAAGGTGCATCCTTTTTGGTTAGGGAAATCTGGTCCAGTTCTTGAAGTCAAGGGCAAGCTGTTCAATACTGAGCAGGAATCTGCTTCAGGGCAGAAAGATAGAGATCGTCAAAGAGAAAAGGAAAGAGAACGAGAGCGAGAACGTCAGCGCCAACGAGAGAAAGAAAAGCGGAAGAGGATTCAGGAAGAAATTAGAAGACGTCGTGAAAAAGAAAGAGAGAGACGGTTGAAAGAGCTAAAGACTAAGCCATTTTCCTACTATGATCGCTGGCAAGCTAAGACTAAAGTTCAAGAGTCTACTTGGAAGCCTCTCCAAGAACCCGAGTACAAAAGTTTGGAGAAGGAATTCAACCTCAAACCAGTTTCTGTTGTTTGTGTAGATTTAAGCAACTTAAAAAAGTATTTTCATACCTCGTCTCAACCTCCGCCTCCTTCTTCATGCGCGTCTTCCATTCTCTTAAAGAAAAATAATATTATGGTTATTCCTGACTCTAAAGGTGAAGAGATTGAAAAGACTGAAAAGACCAAACGTGAATCATTTGTACCAGTGTTAAATAAGTGGTTTACTACTAATGTCGTAAAAAGAAAGCGAAAGGCTGGTGGAAACTCAGATTCAGACTCTGATTATGATAGAGCCCATCAGTCCAAGAAAAAGTTCAACAAAAACAAAGCCGTTGAGAGCAGCAGTGATTCTAGCGACCCTGTCAACCCTGTCAAAGGGAATAATGACTCCAGAAGAGAGAAGATTAACTTAAATGCTCGTAAGGGAACTGCGGAATATAAAGCAGAGTTGCGAAGAAGACAACTGGAAATAATCAGACAAAAGGCTGAGAAAAAGATCGCTGAGAAGGGAACAAGAAAGCTTCCATGGGAAAGCACTGAATACTTCGAGAAGGGTAAAAAGTCGGGTTTGGCTGCAGCAAACATTGCTTCGAAGAAAGAAAATGCATTGCTAAATAAAGACAAGCCTGGAGGTAGGATGCCTGAAAGGTTGAGTTTCGTCAAGAAACCTCACGCTCCTGCCTTACCCTTTCAAAAAATATTGGCATCCATTGATGCGGCAAACAAAGAAGCCTCTAAGAAGCCTTTAGTTCATCTGAGGATTCCCAAGCTATCAGAAAAACCAAACGTGAATACAACTGAATATACAAGGCCAAATAGAGTAATCAGCCCAGGGGAAGTAGCAAATGAAGTCGGCAAGCTTTTATTCTCAACTTCTAAGGTCGAGATGCCTTTAATGCCAACTAACCACGCGGACCTAGCTGACTACACTGTACGTAAAATAGCTTGGTGGTTTTTGAAGTCGGAACAAGAACCTGCAGATGTAGTAGCCTTGCATCCTGAGCTTCACGATGATGAATTATTTGAGGATTGGTTTGACCCCAATGCAGTCAAAGAAAGCGATGATGATAGCTCAATCGGGTGTGTTAGTGATCCTGAGGGAAACGATAAGGTCGACCCGGAAGTGATAAAAAAGAAAGCTTTAGACCCAGACTGGGCAGACGAATATTGTGTAAGTTCAACTGTTTTCTGTTAGTTGTATTTTGTACGTTCTAACTTCCTATGGGGGGTAATATAGGGATTGACAACCCTTGAGGCTCGCTTTCGCAAGCCGACTCCGGGTGATGACAGAGATAAGGACTTTATGAAAGGATTTTTCAAAATTCGGCCGGGTACAAATTACGAGAAACCCAATTTTGAGGTATGACTTAATATTAAAAAATGTACGTTGTGATTGATGTATCATACTGGACGTTCACTTGTGTAGGTTAAGTGTTTCCTGTGCAATGAAAAGATTTTTGGTCAGCGTGCATTTGGAGCTCATATCCGAAGTGCGAATCACAAGAACACCTTCAGAAACCACTGTAATATTTCTAACTTTCAAACGCGTGTAATGCATTTCTTTAAATCAAGTTTTATTCTGCAGCCCTCCAAATGGCCAACTATGATGAGTTCAGGCGTCCTGGCGAATATAAAAAAGTTTTTACAGCTAAACTAGTCACCTATGCAATAGATACTCAAACCCAAGTCGAAAACGAAGGCAAGTTACCTAGCGTAATATCGACCTACCTGCATTACAGCAAATTTCATGTTTTTACTAATTGTAAGTAAAAAATCATTCCAGGTGACGATGACCAAAATAAGTATCGATCTTGCAAATTAGAAATGGAAAAAGGAGACAGTCCACGAGCAGTCATTGATGGCGAAGACAATTCTCCAGACTTATTAGTTCAGCAAATACCTGAGGATGAACTATCATTGCCAAGTATTTCTAAATTTGATCTTGATGTAGATGAATGTCAGAAAGAAGCTAAAATCACGCTGCGAACGAACAATTTGTGGACTGGTGAAATGGAAGAGCGCTGGGTGAAAGCGACGGAATTAGAAGCAAGGTATTATCATGAATTAAGTTCACTCACTGACTGACTATCTGAATAATTAAAAGGAGTAGTAACAAATCTCAATTCATTTTCAGACTGACTAACGAGTACAATGATATACGGGAGAAATACATAAATGATCCCGCGAGCCATCCACTGATGGAAAATGAATGGAAAAAGTTTTATAGCGACAGATGCGCTCAGATAGAAGACGAAGGGAAGAATCCCGATGATTATAACTTTGCTTCTGAGTGGATGCCATTTTGGCTAAAACGGATGCAGGAGATTATGAAGACTGAAGTTGATGACAAAATGTGGGAATGAATGAACATTTTTTTACGTATTGAAACCTTTTAGTTTAATATATGTTTTTTCTTTCATTAGATCGCAGATGAAGAAGCGGTATGGAGTAGATTTTGAATCTTTGAACAGAATACTCAAATTCAACAATATAGAAATCAAAGTTGAATCGGCCCCTCGTACACCAATTACTAAATTATCGTCTAAATCATCAGGAAGGACGCAAACCAAGCAGTCGAATCCGGAATCAAAACATTCAAAACAGGAGTCGGAACACTCAAAACCGGAATCTAAACATCCAAAACCGGTATCAAAACATCCAAAACCGGAATCAAAACATTCAAAACCGGAATCTAAACATTGGAATCCGGAAAGAAAACATTGGAATACGGACAGAAAGCCTTGGAATCCTGACAGAAAGCATTGGAATCAGGATAGAAAACATTCGCATCCGGGAAAAAAACATTGGAATTCGGATAGAAAACATTCGAATCCGGAAACAAAACATTGGAATTCGGATAGAAAACATTTGAATCCGGATAGAAATAATTCGAATCCAGATAGAAAACATTTGAATCCGGATAGAAATAATTCGAATCCAGATAGAAAACATTTGAATCCGGATAGAAATCATACGAATCCAGAAACAAAACATTCGAAACTGGTTGACAATCATCCGATTGGGCACAGGCTGCTTCACTTAGCTAGCGTACCTAGTGTCGACAAAAACAATGAAATTCGGAGGCTACCCGAAGCTAAATCTTACAACGCTCAACCAGTTATAAATTCAACTTCAAGTAAAACTGACGGCAGTTCATCGATGAATCGTCAAGTCGAAACATCAAACGACATCACTACGAAGAATTTGGGTAAACCTGTGATAGACAAAGACAGGAGGGATGTCAGTAGTGTTTCGTCTACTGAATCAGGAGAAATAGGTGCTTAATATTGATATTCTATTGCATCCATCAAAGTTTCTTCTCCTCCTAAAGACAATTTTGATGCTGACTCTGCACTACTAGTATTCTTTTACATTGTTTATCTTCCTTTCTGACGCAGATTCTATGTCTGATTTCGGGATGGATCAGCACAAATTGACCTCATTTATTCAAGAGCCTAATTCTGAAGTAAGGAAGTCTATTGATGAGTTGATAAGGAACCAAATCTAAGGAACCAGGAGGTGCACCGATTCTAACGAAGTCTTGTAACACTAAATGAATCGTAAACATAATCATGAGTTTTCTATGTTCATAATTATACATCAAATCAAAGTTTCTGTGATTTTATACTCGTTTTGTTAAAATTTGCTACTTGTAGATTAAGTACTTCTGTGAATTAATTATGGAGAGATCTGAATTAATTGCAATTATAAATAAATGAAAATATGTACGAGAGTCATATTAAAAAGTCGAATTGCAATTCCACAGTTTGATTGATTTAATGGTTATGCATTGATTTGATTGTGGCTACATACGAAGTAGCCCTTTTGTGAGTGTAATTGATAAGAGGGTATTGATTATTACTTCTGAGTTCAGGGTTAGGCTTGGGACTAACTCAGTAGACACGTATCAATGATACCATAACTATAATAATTTATTGAGTGGGCACGCAATGTTGGGTAATCCTAAATTGTTTATTTTGGAGAGCAATGCTCTGTACGTACATGTACTGTGTTCGCTTTTATCGGATGTCACGTCTCGTGCTAAAGATGAACAGGAAATTATCAGCAACCAAGTTAACTATGACCTTTACACACTACAATTTGACAACATGCCTTTATTACACAAATTAATATCATATCTATTGCATAATATAGTATATAGGTCTTCAAGTGGAAACTTGTCCATCATACAGTTCTGAGTTGAGTTTACGCTTATAGTCTGAATAATCAATACTTCAAATGACTTCAAGTCAGTCGTATTTTTGTAGGAATGTCAGCAAAGGATCCAGTTTCAATTCTTTGAAAGTCTTCTAGTAGTCACGTAGTTTTTGTTCTTGCGACTTCGACCAAATCGCAATGAGACAAACTTTGATCTCATTCGTCGTGGGAATGTTATCCTTAGGAGTGCTGGATTCCGGGTTTCCATTTTCATATCAAAAAGAGTACCTGATTATTTCGACTACTGATGGGAAGGTCAAGGGATACACCGATCTCTCGAGAGACGGAAGACAGTACTATGCCTTTCTGGGCATTCCATACGCAGCTCCTCCCGTAATGGAACTAAGATTTGAGGTTTGAATTAAGCATTACCTGATTCCTAATTGAATCAATCCAAATTCATATTAAGGAGACCGCACGTATGCGTCATTACAGCCACCCACTCCCCCTACTCCCTGGAAGGAAGTTCGAGACGCTTCCAAGTTTGGATCAGAGTCTTGCTTTCATTTCGATGGACTTGTCGAAGCTGCATTTAAAGGAGATGAGGATTGTCTCTACTTGAATGTCTACACTCCTAATGTAAGTTATATGTCAGTTTATACATGATCATTAGCCATGTAGTTTAAATCTGCAAGTGATCGCATTCATTTTGCCATTCAGCCAAACGGATCTCTACCTGTAATGGTTTGGATATATGGTGGTGGGTTTGTGAGGTGCGTAGACTTATAAGTTGCCTTTGTTCTGGTTTTATGCATTAATTAATGCCGGTTCTGAAATGTATTAATCATCACTAACGTTTTAACTTTTCATGCAGTGGTTCAGCTAACATTTACAACCCGAAATACTTCATGGATGAAAATGTCGTCATTGTATCAATGAACTACAGGTTTAATGAATTACTTGAATTTAACAGTTTAAAAATACCAGAAGATCACGTTTTTATTGTTAATTTTTTTATAGGCTGGGTCCACTGGGATTCCTAAATACTGGAGATGGCATTGTTCGGTAAATAAGCATTTGAATACTTCCATCCTCTATGATATGAAATCAATCAAGGAAAATGAACGCTAATAGTAAACCTATCATATCTCTTTTAAGAGGTAACATGGGACTGAAGGACCAGAATATGGCACTGAAATGGGTTAACAAGAATATTCACAAGTTTGGAGGAAATCCCAAGAAGATCACTTTGTTCGGCGAATCCGCCGGTGCAGCTTCGGTTAGTTCGTTAAGAATTCTATAAACACAAGACAAGTAATTGACAAGCGTGATTTTTACAGGTTCACTATCACATTTTATCCCCAGCTTCTAAGGGACTCTTTCAAAAAGGAATCATGCAATCAGGTAAAAATTAAGGGAATAATCGTTTACAATATTTTAAGAACTGCTTCGTGTGTTAATTGTTAATATCTTAGGTTCTGCTTTAAATCCATGGGCTTTCACTCAAAATCCCAAGAAACAAGCTTTGAGACTTGCAGAGAAAACGAATTGTGCATCTAAAAAAGACAGCCAATCGATTGTGTCATGTCTTAGAAGACGGAGTCCAAAAGAGCTGTGCACCCCATTATTAGATACAATGGTAAAGTTGTCGTCATGATGTGTTCATATCATCTCCCACTCTCCCTAATACTCACTATACATTATTACTCAAAGGTTGATTCTCCAGTTTATGACCAAATGGACATTTTTACACCTTCTGTGGAGGCTGTGACCGTGGCAGACACATTCCTAGCTGAGACTCCTCTTGCATCATTGACTAAAGTTAACTTCGCAAAGGTTCCAGTGATAATTGGAGTAACTTCTGGAGAAGGTGGCCTCCGGACAGCAAGTAAGACAATGCGTATAAATAAACTATGTTTTACAGATGTCACAGAACCAAAATGGATTGAGGTTTGTTACAGGACTCGAAAAGAACGAGAGAATACTAAAATCCTTAGATGAGAAATGGGATGAGTATATTCCTTATCTGCAGTATTACGACTCGTCAAGAAGCGATGTTAACGAAGCCTTAAGGAAAGAATATTTTACTAGTACCCCATTCTCAACTGACTATCCAAGTGTTTTGAAAAACTTTACCGTAATGATGTCCGACGGCCACTTTTACCATTCCATCAACAAAGCAGTGAAATACCATTCGAAATCTGCTCCAGTCTACTATTACTACTATGACTATCGTTCCTCAGTTCCTAGTCTGTACTCCACTTTCAAAGCTGTTGACCCGACAGATAAGCTCCACTCAAAGATATTAGTCGCTTCGTCTATATTCAAAGACTACTTCAGATATTACCTCGGATATCGCGGACCACATGAATACGGTGAGACGAGTTTACTGCATGTGCATTTTATGAACACTTGCAATGATACTTACAACTTACAACTCATATATTTCTGAACAGGGCCATGCCATGCTGATGACTTATTACAGGAATGGAGAGCAGAATCTCTCTTTGAGATAGGAAGACGAATGTGGGGGAAGGATTACAATTTCTCAAAGGCTTTCGTCAAGATGCTTGTGGATTTTGCTTCAAGAGAGTAATTCTTTTAAAACTTCAACTTTTAGCTTGCTATGAAAATTAGACACTACAAAATCAATTGTTTTTGTAGTGACGAAGTAAATTTCAACGGGATACCTTGGCCTAAGGTTGATTACAATAGAGAACCATATCAGTGTATGAAAATAGACAACAGTCCAATGGTTATTTCTGAGCCTTTCACTAGTCGGCTTCCTTTTTGGGACTCTCTGAAAATCAGGAACCAACGATAACTTCATTTAAGTCTGGAATACTAACACTGTACTGTTATTTTAAACTCTGTGTGATAATTCATGTTACCTTTCTAAATTCATAAAAAATATAGAATTTATGAAATGACGCATATGTTTTTACAAATGTTTTGTTCATTTTAATTGGCTGTAACATTTGATTCAAATTCTAATTGATTCAAAAACTGTTTTTAAATTAAACAACCAGTCAACCAATGTAACGAGCGATGAGCGAAATTGTATTCAGATTTAGCCAAAAGGCTTCATCGTGTTTCACTGTGTGCGATTGCACTCTGAAAGGAAATGTTTCTCAAGTACATCTTCCTCTGTAAAGTATCATAAAATTAATTGGTTAAATAGCTCGCATTAACTTCTGATGGCTTTAATAACACCAAAGAGTTCTCTTACACTTGATATTACGCACATTCTGGTCGTTGTTTTCTTTGAAAGTTCTCGAAGAAACGCCAGTGTAAACGTATATATAGGTAACTATTGAGTTTGGTTTAGAGTGTTACAGTTGCTCCACTGAAATGGCAACAGCTCTGGGGTTCGTATCGTACATCTTTACAGGGTTTGGATTATTGACTCCAGATGCGCCAGTCATTGAGATATCGACGGGAAAAGTTCAAGGAATATGCAGAAACTCCAGAGACGGTTATCAGTACTTTGAGTACTTGGGAATTCCATATGGAAAGCAAATTAGATTTGAGGTATGCCTGGTAAAGGAATTGTTCGTATATAGAAGAAGTGATTACACTAAAAGTTTCTTTATCATGAAGCCCCCAGTACTCGTTGAGAAATGGAAAGGAATACTGCAGGCCAAAGAGTTTGGAACCCCTTGCCTACAGTTGGACACACTGCTCTATGGAAGTATCATTGGATCCGAGGATTGCCTTTTTCTCAACGTGTTTACTCCTAGGGTATTATTATGACATATAAATTATGTTATGAGTAACCTACGCTGAACGAAGAGTATTCACAACTCTTTACAATTCATTATTATTATTAAGATTCAAGCGAAGCTTCCAGTTTTGGTGTACTTGCATGGAGGAAGATTTACCGGAGGCGATTCCCGTCATTATGGAGCTAAATACTTTATGGACGAAGACATTATTGTTGTCACGATAAATTACAGACTGCATGCTCTCGGTGAGCCTACAGTCCGAGTTGTTGCATACATTTTTTCCTAATGTATAATGTATTGTTTGCAATTTTTGCAGGCTTTTTGAACACAGGAGACGACTTGATACGAGGTAACATGGGATTTAAAGACCAGAACCTGGCGTTAAGATGGATACAAGCGAACATTAAGAAGTTTGGAGGTGATCCCGATCGAGTGACAATAATGGGTTCTGAGACCGGAGGTGTTTCTGTTCACTACCACATTCTATCACCGTTGTCCAAAGGTTAGTATGAATCTTTGAGTTTGGGTTTATGCATATTAATGACTACAAGTAATGAATACATGCAATGATCGCCTGGTCATATCTAACCATATTTGTTCAATTGGGAATTCAGGGCTCTTCAGCAAAGCTATATCTCAATCGGGAAATGCTGCCTGTAATTATTTATACTAAACAATCGTTACAAATGTTACAATAAATGAAATCGAACCTTTTGATTCGAAATCCTTTAAACCACGTGAACATAAAAAAGGTCCCTGGGCTTTTATTCGGGATCCATCTGGACAAGCAAGAAAGTACGGGAAACGCGTTGGTTGCCCCACACGAAATACAACGGCTCTAGTTAAGTGCCTGAAGAAGAAGAAAGCCCGAGATCTCATTCTACCATCGCAAGATTTAATGGTTAATGAATATTTGAACAAAGCTTTTATTGTTGATTACTAATATACACAGTCTATTGTACATAGTCTCCTGTTCATCTTCAAGAAGATTTCTTTACTGGGACAGTGGAAGCTGTGAAGAGAGAAGACACTTTCCTACATGAAAGTCCATTTGACATTTTAGAGCTCGGTAACTTCAACAAAGTCCCTTTTATTTTAGGCGTCAATTCTGGAGAAGGAGGGTACAAAGTTGCTCGTATGTTATAATTTAGTTAATTTTCAACAGCAATTGTATTATGCCTATTATTCAGTATAGTCTCTTCGATGAACTTATAGGCTTCTTAGCATATCCCGAGATACAGCAGTACGTAGGTCGGAGGTGGAAAGAATACAGTCCGATATTTGGCCATTACGATCCTAACAAGACAGACGTGACCGATAAGCTGCGACAGTACTACTTCGGAGACAGTGCGTATCTTAACCCTGGATATGATCTACCCAATTTGGAACAACTTATTTCAGACGGAAATTACTTTCATCCCAATCATTACACGGCTATTCGTCATGCAAGATATGCTCCTACATTTCTTTTCTACTTTACATACAAAACAATACGTTTTCCCAACATCTGTAGCGCATACAAAGCCGTTAGGCATGACGATTGGTATCCAGCTGAACTTAACGTAGTGGGTACAGTCGCCAAAGACATCTCAAGAAATTATGGAGCTTTCAAAGGCACAGAACCATTGCACAATTGGGGTAAGTTGCTTCGTTTGACAATATATTTCTATACATATACGACCACACAATATTGATTGGTTTGCAGGAGTTTGTCCTGAGCAGCAACTTCCTTTATTGTGGAATTCTAATTTTTTCTCTGAGATATGGAAATCGAGCCCTGATTACTATTTTTCCAGAGCTCTAGTCTCCACCGTGGCATACTTTGTCGGGACAGAGTAATAATAATGCAATATTTGAGTATTTAAAACAAATGCATATTTAATTCGGATTAAAACTTGAAACGGGTTTTCATTATAGAGGCAACAAGCTAAAATTTGATGGACTTCCATGGCCATCGATTGGACCAAAAGGTCCACCTTTGATGTACATGAAACTCGATAAACCTCCGAGGATGATAGACGAGCCTTTTGCCCGATATTTGCCTTTCTGGGACTCTCTAAACATAAGAAACTCTTATGAGAACAAAAATTGGTGATATCTCGTAAATAATTAATAAGCCATCAGACCTTTTAGTACGCAATTCCCTGTGCTTCATTTGATTTTCATTTGATTGATCGAATAAAAATTTGATAACACAATTATGATACCCTGTGGACACTCACTGTGCATCATAAAACATCAAGCCCAATAAAGAAGCTCTTGCGTTGGTGTAAGGAGGTGCAAAACATGATACACATGAACACATAAAATTGTCAAGTCAAGCAGTAACGAAAAAATGCAAAATCAACTGAAATCTTTGTTTCAAAAAGAGGCGTTCCATCGAGCGATGGTACTGCTGGGAGTTGGCTATACACTCGTTGTAATTATCATGGGGTGGGGTGGAATTGAATTCGGAGTGAAATTCGGAATTAAAAAGGTAATGATTTTACTTAATACGATTTGAACCATTTAATTTTAAGCAAACCAAATAATATATCAATATCATTGATTATCTAATTGGCAGATGATGCGGCTCATACCTGGCTCCAAGTTGTGGAATACATGGAAAACAGCTAAGTCAAAGAGTGTCGATATAACTCTACTTGGGTCGCGAGGAATGATTACTAAATGGCCTAAAATTTTGAATTTCAGATTCCAATCCCAGTCTACATGAAAATTAATCTGTTCAATATTACAAATGCCGATGACATAGCATCAGGTTCCAAGGCGGAACTCCAAGAAATAGGTCCATACGTGTATCTGTAAGACTCATATTTTTCCTACATTGTGCTCTATCCAAACGCACATTATTAACTCATTAGTAGTTGATAGTGCCGTTAGTTTTACAAATTAATTATAAAACACATTGAAACGTAAAATGTACTTGTAGAATCGACTTCGATAAGTTTGATTTTGAACACAACGCGGAGTGGGACACTGTAACTTATTCTCCGTCCAAGACGTACTACTTTCAGCCTCACATGTCAAAGGGAAATGAAGATGACCT
>Ga0194135_10001824_pt1 | contig 12825 bp, 14 predicted proteins | sample LitLau_LLRF_2013_FD_134024 | JGI IMG/M metagenome (GOLD analysis project Ga0194135, IMG submission 134024) | Freshwater sediment microbial communities in response to fracking from North America - Little Laurel Run_MetaG_LLRF_2013 (version 2) | ecosystem: Environmental > Aquatic > Freshwater >... | reverse complement strand
TATGAATGATTGGTTTCTATAAATCATGCTCACTTTTTTCACAAGGATGAAAACTCACAGTATGCACAAGAAAGTTCTGAAGTGGACCATCCGTTAAAAAAAGAAAATTTGAGTGACGATATTCCACCTGTAATAACAAATACTTCCCTATCAATATTGCGACTTTTTGGCAGGTAAGCTTCCTACACTAAACTAAAACAATTACTACAAAATGCTTTCCACTGTTATAGCAAGATGATAATCACAGTTAATTGTATTATGTTCAAGGTACATTCACATGATGCACCTGTTGAAGTCAATTGCCTATGATGTAGCTGTATGTATGAGCCAGCTATTCGAGTACTATTTTTATTCAGTATTCGTATTTTTTGCCTCTGAAAATGTAATTAGTAATTCGTGGTATAATTTAATTTATTTTAGGCACATGATAATTAACTTAGTTTATATATTTTGCAGGGAGATGTTCCAATTGAAACTATATCAAATGCTCAGCTTAGAGTTGCTTTAACACGAATCAGAGATAACTTAATTAGGAAAGATACAGATACTAACTACGCAAACGGAAAAGTAAGTCACTAATAATAGCGAGCTTAAGTTTTTGATCCTAGTAATATATGTATTTACTATATTTTGGCAGGTGTCTCATCCGAATCCACACGTAGCTGTAAATTTAAAAGACGAAAATGATGTTTACGGCCTAGCCGAGAGGGTGGTTGCGACGGAATCTATTGTATACATATCACTGCAGCTAGATAAGCTGAAATCCTATATTGAGCTTCACGTGTCCTCTTCGAGTTGGGAATCAATTGCTCAGTTAATCGACCAGGTTTGCAACGATAGTTCAAATTTAAAATGTATCGTTTCTGATTAAGCATGAAATTCGAATAGGCTGTTATTGTGGCGGTCGAACTTCGTCGGCCAGTTCTGGCAGGAGTTTCTTGCAGAGCAGTAGATTACCAATCAATAGTGTCTCAGATGGAAAAAGTGAATTGGGAAGTAAAGGAGCTCGTTAGCCAGCATAGTAATTATGTGGACGTTTTGCTAAGGGTAATTTTTAAATAAACGAACTTTTGTTTAATTTAAGCAATTTATTCTTACATTAATTACTTTTTATAGTCACTTCAAGTATACTCGATGAGGATTGATGCTGTGTCTGAAAAGGTGCCTATACCAGATGCTGTACATGCTATACTGTGGGGTAATTTCAGCAAATATTAATGTAGTATTTTTAAGGATGAAAAAGAAAAAAAATTTAAATGTGTTTGTAGAACAAATATTCAAATTCTGCTGCAGAGCTTTTGTTGACGGGTATGTATTAAAGGGGAAAAATACAAATGGACCAACTTTTCAGAAATTTATAACGTATTCTAATTTGGTGTAGATTTAGCAGTGCCAAAAAGTGTTCCAATGGTGGAAGAGGCTTAATGCAACTTGACTTCACACAGTTTTTATCGAAACTGGAGAAAATGGCTACTATCCCTGTAAAACCTTTGCCAGATAGAGAATATTGTGAAAGTTACATTAAAGCATATTACATGCCGGATACTATAATGGAGGAGTGGATCCAAAACCACACTGTTAGTCTTACAAATTTATTTCTATGTGATTACTATATAGAATTTAACTGACGTATTTGTTTAATTTTTTTAACAGGAGTATAGCACAAAACAGCTAACAACTTTAGTAACATGTGCCTTACAAGGTAATAAACGATCCAAGCAACGTTTATTGTCTATTGTGGATGAATTAGAGAGAGTTCGTCGTTAGTTTAACCTGCTAGTAGAATCAAGTAGATTATATTCGATCTGAAACGAAGGTTGTTCTATAAGTATAATATTACTATGTGCAGTATTATCATTCCATGTTTAGTGTAGAATTTTAGTTATGTGTTAATTTTATGAGATGAAGGTGCTGTCTCAAGCTTTTCCAGTGGACAAAATCCCGTAATACCAATGAAGGCTGACTACGTAGATCTGAACTGAAGAAATATATCAAAGAACTCCATATAGATTGTGTTGACTTTCAAACATAATACCGGTGATTTAATCAAGAAATAAAACATAAATCGAGAGTATTACATTGTTACATTTTATTATGTTTTTGGTGCTCTTTAAAAACGTGGCTTGGCACTGAGAGTCGACTGTTATATTTTACAAACCATAATAGTAGTTAAAAATGTTTCATCATACAACAACAGGAGTAGTAAAATGAACTACACACTTAATTAACAAAACTATAGTCGAGTAATGATTTACATCACCAAATATTACAATTATATGTATTCTAAAACGAGATTTAGAATAATATTGGCCATATCTGCCGCTTTTACTTGTTAGTTTTATCAGACGAAGTAATGATGATGAAATATAAATTATTAACCGATTTTAACTACACAATGAGATACTTGTGTTTCTATGTTTTACTTCCTAACAGGATTCAGTAGACCCATAACTTTTTGTCCTTCCAACGTAACTTTAAGTACAGAGTCGCATATACTACCTAAAAATTAACGATTCTTAGAATAGATATTTAGAATGGCACTAACATACAATTTGACACGTCTAATTTTATAACACTGAACCTACCGTAGATTAGAAATGTGTATTCTTAATGTTGAACTAGCTAGTCTTATCCAGCTCGAATGCTTACTATGCGCTTTGAACATTAAATGCTGTTGCTCACAGTAAAATTATGACCCTGAATTTCATTTGCGGTACAATTAGCATCTGCGAGAGCATAAATCTAAATACAATGCAACGCATCTGTGAGATTAAGTATCTAAAAACAAATATGCAGTTCGCCTGCCTGGGGTGAACTGTGACTTCCGTAATTTTTAAAATTAAGTAAACCTGATTAAGGTACACGTTATGAGAGATTATATAACGCAATCCATGATGAATAGAGAACTACCACACGGAGCATTTCTTTTCAGGATTCATGTTCGAATTTGCTGGGCAGTTGAAATCCTTCGCGAATTGTTCCATATTAGAGAAAGGTCCTCGGACACGGAACTCTCCTGGAGAATGGACGCCAGTCAGGATTCTGAGTTTAAGAGATTCTGGTCTGTATTTATTACACCAAACGTTAGCTGCACTTATCCAGAAGAGTTGATTTGGAGTGTATTCCAGTCCAGGGAGTTTCTATTTTTGTTTCAACAGTTATGATAAACATACTCAAATCAAATAAATATTTTCCTTGTTTTTATTTTTGAACATACCTGTTCCACTCCATTTCGTTCAACCCAACTTTGATAAGCTCTGTAAGCTTCTTTGATTCCTCCGTTATCTGCGATGTTCTCTCCTTGCGTGTTGATGCCATTAAGCTATGATGATTAATTGCAATATAAATCTTTGCGTTGTAGTCATAATAAGTCATGATACATTCTTAGGTAGTTACGAGACTGTACCTTTATGCCAACTTCTTTTGCAGTGTAGTTTCCATATTGCCAAATAACGCATTGAGTCCGTCTCAAGTATGCTTCCTTGGTTGTTGGCTCCCACCAGTCGTAAAGATTGCCATCCGAGTCAAATTGTCTTCCCTGTAGATTTAATGAGGTGGTTTATAATTATTTTATTCATATGACAAATGAAGAAGATTATGTATCAAGAGTAATTTGCATACACACCTGATCATCAAACCCGTGACTAATTTCATGACCAATAATCCATCCAATAGCTCCATAGTTCATGTACCGAGGTCTCTCGCTGTCGAAAAACACTCCTTGTAAAATACCAGCCGGAAATTCTAGAGAAGCACAAACAAAAAAGAAAGATTATTACTACACATTATAGACAACAAACAAGTCTGTTTGAAACATACGAATTGAATTTTCAAGTGGAGCATAAAACGCATTTATGACAGCTGGACGACCATGGGAAATCCAGTCAGTCTTGTTGACGCGTTCTCTCAACTTGCGGTAAGCATAATCAGTTCCGAAAGTCGTCAGGTTCAAGACATTTCCTAGATAGTCGTTATTACTCATCTCCAACTATATACAGTAATTTCAAGGGAATTAGATACGCATTAAAATCATAAATAAATGCCAAGCGGAGGCCAACAACACTACGACGCTGCTTCATCTTCCATTAAAAATTAATGTTTGTCTCGTACCCCGTCGTAAAGTTCGGTTAGTTTGGTATCATTAAGAAGCTCCTTAGGGTAACCGATGTGAGTTTCCATTCGCAAGGCCTTCTCAATTGCTCGCTCCCTGAAAGATCAAATAACCCATATCACACATATAGTACAGTCAACCAGACATAAACTTCTTCCACATAAACATTTCACTCGTAATAGTCGTAATAGTATAATTGCATTAATTCATTTACCTTGTTGTTCCATCCATCCACTCAATTTCTTTCAAAATCTCCTGGAACGATTTCCTAATGTCAGCAACCATTTCCAGAGCGGCAGCTCGAGCTTCTTCCTTGAAGTTCCTTCTAACGTAAAGCGCTCCAACTGCATTTGCTAAACTGTTTTTATGGGAAACTTTGTATCAGTATCATTAGTCTTTAAAGCAACATTCCCATCACCGCATGCACCTAAATCCCCTTTTAGAAGACCTTGCCGTGACCACACTGGTGCATTCTCTCCATCGAGGCTCTCGTTCTCCCTTCCCTGTAAGGGCACTGGTATAATCCAACTGTAACTTCCTCACGGTTTCACTCATATAACTGGCAGACGCTGCAGCAGCTCTCCACATGACATAATTGGCTTGCACTCTATACAGATATGTCATAAGGAATAATTAGTACATCGGTGTCAGTTCATTAAGATCAATACACAAGATTGTTGCTTATCTAGTGCAACTACAATAATATATCACCTCTTGTCTGTGCGAGAAATGAGCTCTTCGAATTTAGCCAGGTAGCTAGGAACAGTGACAATCACTATCTCATCTTTGGTAATCTTAACCTGAAAGAGCACAAATGTATATTAGTAAAGGATACTGGGGTAAGGTGAGACGGACTTCAAAATTTCTTGGCTTACTTTCTCCGGAAGAAGGGACTGAATATATTCCAGCCAAGGAATGGAGCTAAACTTTTCCTGGAGCTCGGCAATTGTAATGGGGTTGTATAATTTGGTGACATTTCGTCGTTCTTCCCGGGGGAGAGAGAACTAAATATACGCAAGAAGGCATAAGACATAAACAATGGGAACTTAATTAGCTAAACAATTGTCTTCTGTAATCTATCCTCTCCACTTGAGACCGTAAATTATCTTCAAGTAGCACGACACATGTCAGGATTAAGTCTCAAATAGGGTCTTACATTTGCCAATTGTCGTTCAAATTCCAAAGCTTCTTTCATTTCTCTATCGGCGACTTCTCGATTGGCACCCAACAAAACAGCTAGTTCAACCTGTTGCGAATTATCATATCATTGAAGTTGTTGTTGTGGAATATTCATAAATGAAAGAACATACCTGGTATTTGTGATAAGCTTTGACTTCTGACTCATTAAATCCCTTAATTAAGTATTCTCGGCTAAGTCCCAAAGCTGGTTGATCGATCTGATGTGAAACAAAAGAATAGTTCATAAATAGATCAGCTTTTACTTTCAAAGGCGTTTCCTTTCAATCTTTAAGCTGTCGCTCTTCATTTCCTAGATTTAAAAGAAAGTCTGGCTTACATCAATAATCCTGTAGGTCGAATTTTTGACATCCGTAGTGACAGAGAAGTCGATAAAGTAATCAACAGAGTATCCGTATTTACGGAAACGATAGACCGATTCGATCCAAGTAAACTTTGAGGAATCCCATCCATCTCCTTCAACGACTGGCCATCCACCAAGTTTTGAAAGAATATCTCGCATCGGCTCCAACCCCAAACTCTCGATCAAAGCTGATTTAACATTTCAAACAAAACGTCAATTTTTTCCATCAGAATCCCACAGGATTAATTATTTACATATTTAGTGCAGCACAACATCATGAATACTCGGCGGCGGTAGATATCTTGAAGAAAGGAACTCTAACTATTTTAAAGAAAAATTGAGCCTAGCCACTATATATATAAAAGTCAAGTCTGTATGAAACTTCTTACACCACACATTCATCCTTAAAATATGTATTCGAAAAGAAGAAAGTTCGCCACCACTGTGAAGTAATTTGGAAAATCATCAACAATATGGAAAATGGAAGTTTGTTTAAAGTTAAAGCTCATTTTAAAACTAAGCATGCAATTCACAGACAAAGATTGACTTCAAAAATGGGGCTGTTTCTCATAGAAAATGGAATTTTGATCTACCTGGCAGTATAGGAAGATTATTTCCTGTAAGCCACAGTAGTCCGCGTGTATACCCTTCACAGAAGCGTATTACAAGAATAATGATACCCTTCTTGTCATATGTGTGAGCCTTTTGTCTGGCCGTCTCATTATGCAACAACTCTGTTTTTGCTCACTCACAACCCATTTACTCGCATCTCACAACACCAAGTCGTGTTAGCAAATCTCTTCAACTCATCAATCTTATTTTCACTTTCTACGTCTTCTTTAATGACACCTTAACTTGAAACATTTACTCATTTTGTGCATTTATGTTAACTAGGTAGTTTGTGGCTGTGAATATGATTATGAGAATTAGATGAGCCCAGCAGTCATCACTTTTTTCATGCTTTATTTTTGTGCGAGATGAAAAAGAAGATCGGATAATCTTTTGTGTAGAGTTTTGATTCTAATTTTGTTAGCGAGGTATTCAGAATGTGCAAAATTCAACTAAAATGGGAAGAATTATTCCACGTAATTTTTCAAAAACCTATCGATACAAAAATGTTGGACTTGGACTCCTGAATCCATAATGATCACAATATTTATCAACTGCAATAGAAACAGAATGAAGAAAATCACGGCTGAAGATGTTAATTTGTTTCAGTCGTATCATAGAGGTGACATGAAACTGGTATGGGAGAAGAAAGACTCACTTTTGTTCATACAAGCCTGATACAAGCTTTTGACCAACTGGAATGGTTTAGGCTCATCATCTCGAATTGGTTCTTCTACCAAGATCCTCACTTGCTCATCCAACTTATCGTTTAAAATGCCAAAGGTAGTCATTTGCGTTTTGTCATCTGGTACAATTGTATTTTTCACGAATCCTCCACAAGCAAACTCGTAGAAGTTGTCGCATGGGCTCACAGTGTCGTCCATATTTTGAATGATGTTGGCAGCTAAACTCGGAAGTAAAAAACAAAAAGAGGTTGTTGATATTTGTAAGCTTCCGAACACAACAGGCGTGTGAGACTTATTATCCAAACACGCCAGTATATCACTGGGCCAAATGAATTAGGTAATGATGACAAGAGACACAACATATTTTGACTTGTTTTATAGTTTCTTTACCTGTCCGGACGCATCCTTTGGTGTTACAGATGCCCACGTCTTGTACCGATTCGGATTCATCTATAGAGTTGCTGCTCTCGAGTGCTTCTGGTGAAGGCATAGACTCAGATTTTGGACCAACTGTCAACAAATGTAAGTGCCAAGTGCTCAAGCAGGCAAAACAAAAGCCACAACGAATACAATAAATAATATCAACTACTTAAATTAATTGGGTGCTCCTAAGCATGATGCATGTTAACACATGCTACAAAACTTTTTTTGCTTACTTTCATCTCAAGAGACTCCAAAAAAGCTCCACAAATACAAAATCACAAACTTGACAAATCCAAATCACATTCAATTGAGTGCGTACAAAAATTCTTCACAATGCAGTGTATTTACAACCTCTACAAGGCAGTCACTAGCTGCATCAATAATGATTCCTAACCCCAATCTGATGTTATTAACATAAAATAACGCGAACTTTTATCACAAAACTCTCAGAACTTTTGGTTTTTTAACATTGAAACTTGTAAATTCATCTACTTCTTTCATTAAACATGAGTTACTTCATTAGAAGGATAGTTCGAGAAGTATTTCTCTACCTTGACTCAAAATTAGTGCATCAAAAATGCTTATTGAAATCTGCCTGTCCATTAAACAAACAAATAATATGCTAACATTAAGTATAACGAGTTTTTACATAAATAAAACGCGTACAATAAATAATGTTGAAGCAAAGACTGACTTCTCACCAAAAAATAAATATTAAATAAATATTAAATTGATAAATAAATCCCAATAAATGTTTATAATTAGTGCAAAAGTGCAAACTACAATGGTTTTCATAAGTCTTGAGGTACTTTTTGACTTTCAAATGCTAAAGGTGAATCTTAATAAAACATTTTGATTGAAAAAATTGGAAATTGCTTCAATTAAAATAAATACTCAAGCTACAATAAAACTTTAAATAAATAAATACTCATCAAACATGCAAATAATTTACTCGTGAATCCACACACAAACCTTGTGCATATTTGCAGCAACAATTATTAAATAAAATAAAATCTGCCATAATAATCCACTGCAATAGCTATTAAGCGACCGTTGGGTGCCTTTTTGCTTTGTGATTGATGTCAACGGTCAGGTCTGATTTGTGTGACACTTTGTATGAAATGTAATCTCGGGTTTGTAACATACCTTGATATGCAGAATTCGTAGAAGCTAACGCGATGACTAGGGCTGCACAAGCTACAAAGAATACACATGCTGACACCAAAAGTCCTCTTTCTAATCTCGTTCTTCGATTCCACCACGGTGGATTCCTGTAAAACAAATAACATTCTAATTAATACACGTAAAACAAGTCAATCGGAACATGGAAATCTATCTGAATATTTTAATTGTACATGAATTGTACACACATTAAATTGTCACAAATATCAAATTAACTAACAAACAGAATCCTTGCGGCTGGGAGTATTCTTCTGCCACGTAGGTCATTCGTCTAATGCCACCCATTGTTAATTAATAATAATAATTAAAATTTATGGCAATTCTTGGAATTTTATATTCCGATTGATATTGAAATGTTATTATACCAACAATGTTGTATAATGCGGAATGAATTAATTTTATAGATGCTTTTTCGCATGCAATACGCTAATAAAGCCTCGTGAGTTTTTATAATTAAAAAACGAATCCAGAAAACTTTTGCTGAACCAAGTTATTCAGATCACGCAACAGACACTGACACTGACGTATCGAACAAGCAGGACATACGCATACACATATATCCTTTCTTTGCGTCAGTCTGCAAAATTCAATAACATCTCAAACGCATTATGAATCTCTCATGTGAATTTCTAATAAAATTTCTCACAGAGTCTTTCTAATAATACAAGGCATTATTGATGAGAATTACGGTTTCATTTCAATTACAATAATTATGCCTGAGAACAAAAGTCTGAACTGTTTAATGGGTTATTTCCCACTGCACGTGAATGTAGTGCAGTGTAGTTCAGCATTTTTTATCATTTTGCAGAGTATCAGGTTAAATGCCAGTATAAAAGAAAATTATTTGCATTATTAGGTTTCTTTACAACATGTACTTTGTAGTTTTGTACGTCTATTCAAAAGGAACGCATGTGTATAACATATTATTGCACTCCAATTGACACGGCACGACTACTACTGAAAAAGTTTATGTTTACCTGAAGGTCTTAGCAGATGCACTATTATTGACTGGTGGGACACCATTCACATTGTTAGATTGCATTTTGAGACAATATATATTTAAACAGTTAGTAACTTTTCACGATGCGAAGAAGAGTATGTCGTATAACGTGATGAATGGCACAAGGGAACACAGGAAAAGAAACAGTAATATCAGATCAGAAGAATAGCGTATCTGGTTGGACAGGATGCATGTTGCTGAACGATTGTAGTAAAATGTTTGCGATGCAATCTTTCTTTTAGTAATGACAGTTGTAGGAATACCTGGTGCTTTATTCTCATCGACACACACAAACACCTGAGGTTTTATCGCTCACAGTAAATAAGTCAACGTTAAAAGATATATCAGAAGCTTTATAAATAGAACCGAGAGACTCTTTGTTTGAGGAGATGAATAATGATTGGGGAAAGTCTGTATTGAATTAATAACTCATTTATGTGAATTCATTAATGTTTTAAGGCAGACTGATGACGACGAATAATAAGATGCAGGAAGGAATTCATGAAGGCTGAGTTGCAAGTTTGGGATAAGTAAGGTTATTACACTGTCGTAATAAATTCCCACATGCAAAGTAGTCGCATGGGATTAAGTGACAATATATGTTGTTTAGAAAACAGAGAGAAAGACAAGGATGAGTGACTAAATATTATAAACGCGTAATGAATCAGGTTGTCAATAATTTTTAATTGAAAATGAGACGTGAGAGTGGTGAAAGTGGAGTCTCGTGTAAAAGTAGAGAAACTTTGAGATGTGTAATCAGACCAGAAGACGAAGACGTATTGAATTTTGAGTTGAAGGAAACTCACTGGGAAGATGTTTTAAGATTGAAAGCTGTGTGAGAAGTAGCAGTGCTTGTGTACTAGCCAAGGAACTCGGGAATCATCCGTTAATAAGGTTCAACTTTAGACAAAACTCAATCCTTTCGGTAAATGACTACCTTTATACACTTACCCTTCCACTACACTCTAGAGAGTAAAAGTGTCTGACTCGGAAGAAGATGAGTGCAAAAAGACCGACTCAACTTCCAAGTTGCTGGCTGCTATTTTTCGCGATTGTGTGAGAAGGGAACTTATTCGGGAATCTGCTTATGGAATTTGGAACAACTAGTAGTGAGACGAGCTTGTGTAGTAACAAGATGTGTTTACGGGTCGCGATAAAACTGATACTACGTGTGTGTAAATGAAAAGAGAGCTTCACTATTCTATTAGTGTAATTTGTTGGAAACTCTCGTTCTGTATTTATGAGTATTACTATTACATGCCACACAACAGTAGGTGTAACATGAGACGAATATGGGTTTGAATATTTTCTTCGCAAACAGAATTTTAGTGTCTCCGAGGAGCACGTTCGGCAATGAATGTACAGGAAGACGGAAGAATTACTGGCTGAAAAGATTCACTTGCACTCAAGAGGAACAAGAATCCTCTCAACATTCATGGAATTCTCATCTGACACCCGCAAGATTTATGGATAATAAAGGTCACACAGCAAGATTCATTATTCCGACCCAGTCTACTCAAGACCTCAGAGAAAGTCATGTTAATTACTTTTCAAATACGCGTGGTTCTAAACTAACAAGGAGCAATATCCGCAACACCAGACTTTTATATGAAATTCTATTAGAGCCCCAGACTTTAAATTGCGTTTTATTTCTTTGATTCCATTGAACACATACAACACGGGCTTGTAAAAATGTAGTTGAATTCATTTGTGCCGTGGACAAAAACAAAAATGAACTAGGTGTAGGCTAATTTATTGCTTTGTGTTTTGCCAATATTGACAAGCATTACGCGTGAATAGATGGAACAAGGCTCCAAACAGCACAATATTGCCTTTCCCAACAATACCCAGAATAAATTACTCCGTATCATCATTAAGCTATTCAATTAGTAGCTGGGATACTGAGACACTGAGAGTACACAGTTGCTTCCTCTTTCTTCTCAGAGCAACAGCTCAGCTATTTTGTGTATCTAAAAGGAATGCTGCAAATGCTGCTAATGATAAGAAATTAGTATAATGCTAAAAAACTTAATTCAATTACTTTGCATGTCTGTATGGTATATAAAGTTGTATACGAGTATTGTTGTACTCATACTATCGGACAAGTGACAGGTTAGTAGAGCTTATAAGAAGTCTTCAAAAGCAAATATAGGTTTTAGAGAAAGTGAGATTCCTTGCAAAACTGCAGTCTTATTCATCATCATCATCATCGTCTTAAACCCTGTAGTACACACTCATTTGTAAAGTGCTTTATTTGCCAACCAGCAGCATTCATTCAACAACAACCGTTGGCGTTCAATTTCGTGAAAGTTTGTGCATTCTGAGCAACAAAAAACTGAGATTCGTAAGATAGTTTAAAAGTAGTAGTATAATCTTTACACGATACTGGCAGGAGGTTTCATTTAGGGTATAGACTTTGAATGGCTCTTAGAAATCAAATTATTTGTCTATTACACAGTCAAGAGTGTAGAGTATTAGATTTTTAATGAAATGACGATGTAGCAAACATGTAATAATAATACATAATAGGGCAAATCGTAGTTGTTGAAGGATAAAACCTTTCTTCACAGATACTTTTGATGTCTCTTAATAATGCTTAAGAACTAAAGATCTATCAAAGTGTCTCAAAATGCCCTCTGAAAGTTAAACTTTTAAGAAGCTTAAAAACTCTTCTGTAGTTTATAATCATTAAAGATTCTTGGAGTCAGCGAGCAAGGCTTTATTCTGGACTACTATTTAGACTACTCAAACAAACTCTATTCAAACTTACTACATGTCTTTTTCAACTGATTGTGAGTGCAGCGTGGTCTTTAGTTTTACAAAATAGAACAAATAGCCATCTACGACAGAATAAAAGCTTCAAACTAAAAGTGTGTTTTTCTACTACTTTGTGTGCACTATAATGTATTATATTATTATGAACATAGAATTCTAGGTATCCTTGTAGTAGACACAGTAAAACACTAAATTCACACCTATCTGTGTATAATATAACCTCATGCCTCAATAATGAATCAGTTAATGCATGAATGATCATCACATTTTTGTACTTACTGCAGTCCAAACTACGTGTGGATGAGTCTAATTAAGGATAACTAATGCAGTGCTGACGTTAACTCGAAACTTATACCTTTTCACTATTAAGGAGTATGAAGGTTAAAGAGTGAGATGTAGATTTTCAAGCTATTAGGTACCGAAATTTTAACTGGTGATCATTAGAGCGTTCTCAATTCGACAGTAGTTCCAACACTTAGGACTTCCAATGCTCATTTTA
>Ga0194135_10001823_pt1 | contig 12827 bp, 13 predicted proteins | sample LitLau_LLRF_2013_FD_134024 | JGI IMG/M metagenome (GOLD analysis project Ga0194135, IMG submission 134024) | Freshwater sediment microbial communities in response to fracking from North America - Little Laurel Run_MetaG_LLRF_2013 (version 2) | ecosystem: Environmental > Aquatic > Freshwater >... | reverse complement strand
TGTTCGATAAGATCTGCGTTTAGATAAGTCAGCAATACAAAGGAATCAAATATATTAATTTTTTAAATGCCTGTGCGTACGGATATTGATAATAATATTATGCTTAAGCTTCCAATGCATACTAGTAGTAGGGGGAATGTAGGTAGAAAACATTCGTAGGAGTCAACCTTAATCCCCAAGGTAACGGGGGGCACAACAAACGCTCCCGAGTTTTATCGGAATACCCGGGTAATTGAGAAATGGGTAAATACAAACACACGTGCGTGTATACCCTATGAAATGTCTAAATTATGCTGAGTCAATTCGGTGTGGTGATATTCTTTCAGGCATTCTCCCCAATTCGTACAAGGACTATAGACTTGCTGAGAAATATTTTCTTCACACACACAAACTTTATTCACATTTCTTCAATAAGTCGACGAGGTGGGCGTCGTTTTCGGCGAGAAGGAAGTTCTGGAGAAGATTCGTCGGAAGTTTCCAACGCTGGCGGAGATTCATGCATAATTCCATACTCAGGTGACAGTGGGCAGTCATAGAATTCTTCATGGTCATCTTGACCACCACCGACAATGATCTTTTTCTTGGCTCCCTCCTTTCCTTCTCCGCTGGCAGGCATCAACGATAAATCTTGTTGGTCATCATGACCGCCACCGGAAATGATCTTCTTCTTGGCTCCCAGCTTTGCTTCTCCACTGGCAGCCATCAACGATAATTCTCCTGGGTCATCGCGACCACTACCAACAAACGAAAAACCACCTTGGTCATCGTGACCACTACCAGCACTGATCTTCTTCTTGGCTCCCAGCTTTGCTTCTCCACTGGCAGCCATCAACGAAAAACCACCTTGGTCATCGTGACCACCACCATCACTGATCTTCTTCTTGGCTCCCAGCTTTGCTTCTCCACTGGCAGCCATCAACGATAATTCTCCTTGGTCATCGCGACCACTACCAATAATGATCTTCTTCTTGGCTTCCTCCTTTCCTTTTTCGCTGGCAGATGAATTTTTTTCGTCGGGAATATTGATGCGAACACTATGATCATTAGTATTATAGCTAACACTTGGTTCACTTTTCGTCAAACAACGGCGACCGAAATTGATCTTCTTCTTGGCTCTCTTCTTTTCTTTGCCTTCCGCTTGTTCTCCGTCACCTTCTTCTCCTCTGGCATCCATCAACGATAAATTTGGGGCTACGGCATCCACCTGCAGTGCAGCGTTCATTGCCTCAATGTCCAAATCGATTAGATTTCCAGGTATTTGAGGCGCTGCTGGCTGCAAAAGTCTCAGGCGTCGTGCTTCTCTGTCAGCGTTCCTACCCCTTCTTCGAAGCCAGTAGATGAGAAGACGTCCAGCGACAACCGCAAGGAGGACCACGACGACTATTCCTAGGACACCTGGAAAAATAAAATAAAAACAAATAAATGGTCACTATTGACATTGATGATATAGTTATTAAGACAAACTATAAATTGTCACTTACCAATATACAAATATTTGTTGTCGTCAGGGTCAAGTGTCGAATAAAGAGAACACCAGCTCTCATGACCTTCTGTCACAACGCGTACAATACGCCGACCAAGAGAAACCGGCTTTGACTCGTCACAAAGAGTGCCGCCGTCAAAGTATTCAATAAATTTGCAGCGTGCACTCAAGCACGCTTCACACGAGAATTTAGATAAACACGGCATTCTATATTATGAATAAATTTAATAAATAATAGTGAAGTAAAAAATAGTAACAATAATAATAATAATCACTTCACCTACACTTACCTGAAACATACACGAATCACAAACGTTTGAAGGAAACACAATGACTCATAGTCACAATACGTGAAATGATTGAGTTGAGACTGATCAGAGGTGAAACTCACTGATAATTCTGTACCTCTATCGCTCCTATGACAATCATTCAAATGTATTGAGTGCATGTTAACAGTAATCACTAACACTTTAATTGAATTAGCCACTCATTCAATAAGTCATTCGCATTACGACATATTATTATTAATATCATACTAACAAGCAATCACTTACACTCTTTAAAAGTCCTTACTCAAGTAATTATTCCTGCAACTGCCTTATATTAATATCGTATTTAGTATTAACAGTAATCACTCAGTCTTTATTAGTCACTCTCACTCAATTAATACACACGAAGCACTGTACACACACTGTAATCACCCTCCAGTGACTCACACTATTTCTTCTTTCCGCCACGATCAATTATTACATTCATAGTCTATTACATTCGAAGTCCCCTAACGATCTTTTACGATTATATTGAGTCCCGGGTTTCACCTCTGCTTCGCTCAATAAAATGAGCCAAGTTGCTGTAACTGTGATGATAACGAGATTTCGGAATTCCGAGCCCCATAGAATAGCCATTTTAAACATGAAAACTATCCTAAGAAGCCAAGTTACCCGCATATCTCACGGTTAGTTTATTTAAGAACTAGCAGTCCTAGGACGGTTGTCATCAATAAGATTTCAATATATTCTTTGACTAGTGTGCTCTTGCGAGGAGGATAAATGTCACTCTCATGAAGTGAATGGGAGTTGCAAGTCTTGTTGAGCAAGGAAAAAAATTTTCATGTAGTTATCTCTAAGTTAAACAATAAAAATAATGACTCTTTATGTTTACATTATATGGTTTAATAGCTACACTCGTTTATTTAGTTTGTGTTTATTTACTGGACAGAAAAAGAATATCTTCGAGCATCTTAACCCGCATTTCTCGTTATGGATTCATTTCATATTTGTCTCTCAGTTTAAGAGGTTTTCCAAAATGAAGTCTGCATTTTTAACAGTTGTCTTTTTAGACCTTGTGCAGCAGGCAATCACAACCTGCGACAAAGAGGATAGTTGCAAGGTTTGTGTTAAAAAAGGGTGCATCTTCATACTGACTGCAAACGGAGAAGAGTGTGTGTCGAGTGTCGTAGGAAGAAAGATCAAGGTCAGACTAAACCGTCTTGGACAATGCTCAATTGCAGCAGGTATACTTTTTATTATCGTTAATCTTTCGTTTAGAATTAAATGCTCAAAGAACTCAATTTTAAAACCACTGTCTTTATGTCAGGAAAAGCAAAAATTGGAATGGGAGCGAAAACTCATGAATCACCTGCAGATAGTTCAGGTATACATATATAAATGAGAGGATATACTTTGATTTACAAGCAATTCATCCATAAAGTGTACAAAATTATATTCTAAGGAACTTCCACAGTAATGGGGAATCACTCGGTGGAAGGTAGGAAGGAAATAAACGCATCAGAGACACCTTTTCCAGTACAGACAGGTAACACCACGACGAATCTGACTTTCACTACTCCAATTCCCATAACCCTTACAACAGAAAAAGACACTCCGTTCACATTATCTTCTAACTTCACAGACGCAGACACATTACCAACCCTTTCATTGTCCTTTACACTACCTCCTTCCTCAACCATGACACACATATTAACAACCGGATCACCCTCATACATATTATCCACACTTGAGTCATCCCCCTCTCCCATTCTCTCCACAATAATTCTGCAAACTGAATTGCCTACGACAGAGTCACCCCTACAACATTCAACGATCACACCAACTCTCATAACCTCCACAACAGAAAAAGACACTCCTTCCGCATTATCTTCTACTGACTTCAGTGACGCAGACACATTACCAACCCTTGCATTGTCCTCCACACTACCTCCATCCTCAACTCTGACACACATTTCAACAACTGCATCACCCTCATACATATCATCCCAGTTGGGTTATCCTCCTTTCACATTTCCTCCTCACCAATTCCAGAAACGGAATTGTCTACCACAGAGTCACCATTACAACCAACAACGATCGCATTTCCATCAACACATACCCAAAAGCTTTACACATCTAAACAATATCTTTCAACCACGACTTTCCACACTGACACGTCCCACCTCAATTCACCAAAGCACGCTGACCGTAATATGCAAGAGGAGATACATGAAGTGATAAACCAGAGCAGTAATCAAAGCATTCTTACCACACAACTACTTAAAAATGAAATGGCACCTACTGAAAGCACTTTGGTAGAACACTACTCTTCATCCATGACAAATTACTCAACACATAACTCACACGTCTACACGACACCTCATCCTTCTTACGTGAAACCTGACACTCCGAACCTGACTATCAGTGCTTCTTTCGTTCCTAAGAAGTCTGTGTCGGCTTTTATTTTTATCCATGCTAACACATCACAAACTGACATGAACTCACACTCACTCGAATCCAAACAACAAATAACTAAAACTCACGAGACGGTTGAAATGACTTCAACTTCATCATCAGAGACCAGAAAACTTCCTAAGCCATCTTTCATGTCAAGTTCACCGATCATAGGTCCAATTGAATCATGGGATTCAGATGAGGATGATGCATGGATAGAAGTGCGAAGTAAGATCAACAATGATAAATCAACAATAGGCAGATGTTTGGAAATATCCATACAAGGAGTTATTTTATTATTTTTAATTTTTTATGGTTTTTCACAGCATTCTGGGATAACGTAATATTAGATCAGTGCAGGTTGAGTATCGACACGAACGAACTCCGTCGGCGTGAAAGATATAATATTTACACACCGACGAAAGTCCTAAAAATTAGAATCGTCAGGTGTTTCAAGTTTTTCAAGAAAAATTATCGCAATAATTAAGTCAATTATAATGATGGATAATAATTGCTGAAAATTAGAGTACTGTTATATGATATAGGTGCATACATTATAAGTAATAACAAGAAATTTGTCAATTATAATTATGGATAATAATTGCTGAACATTAGAGTACTGTTATATTAATAAAGGTGTATACATTATAAGTAATAATTAGAAATATTTCAGATTACAATTGAACACGTATTAGTTGTGTATAGAAGTTTTACTTAACCTAGTTTACCTAACCTACTTTAAACAGATGGGTAACAAACTATTTTAATGCATGTAGATCTCTCAAATATTGTTTAGTGCATAAACTTAGATGGAGAAGTTTTTTGAATATTCTACAGACACGATTACATTCTATCCTGGTGCAGCGAGGATGATGGATTATGTGCAGAGGGTTATTGTATTTTAGTAATTCATCGTAAGCGGTGACAGTGTACATTAATTTACGAGGTTCTAGAATAAAATAAAACCATTCATGATGATCGTGATAAGCTAACTATGTAGAACTAGATACTGTGATATTATTTGAGTAGAAGTGAGAATAGGTGCTTACAATATTGCCATGAGATAAGCTATTTTTCATTCCTCACTACTAATTCATCCTCCTCATTCTCATCATTTGACACACGAATAATATCGAGGTTTCCCAAATTGAAATCCACTGACGTCAAGCGTTGTGCCCACACTTCCATCTTTTTTTGTACTTGACCATAAAGCTCACCAAGTTCAAATGAGAGATTTTTCTTTCTAATTCTTATGTCTACTATTTGCTCCTCATCATTCTCCATTGTCTTTCTTTCTATCTGACGTTGAATCTCAGCCACCTGCTTTATTAAAACATTCACTTCCTTGTTTATTTTCCTGAGAGACTCATCCCTGATGCGGTCTAACAATCTTTTTATTCCTGCAGCTAAAATTGTAGGACCATATGAAAGCATGGTTTGAAATTCACTCAAAGTAAACTGAATAACCTGTCCATGGAAAGCATTCTTTCCCAACTCGCAAACACTAACAGAAAACTGATTTTGTTTAAACTCATTCACAGTGATAACTTTATCACCTACCCGAGTTGAATCAGGTAGATTTTGAAACATCTGCTTCTGCAGCAAAAGCTTTCGGGTATCAGCTACGACACACTTTTCCTTTTCCCTAACTGTAGGAGGAAGCATACTCTCATAAAGACCTATAGGATATCTACGCTGAGATTTAAATATGTACGGAGTCAAGTACACTTCCTTAGAGTTCTCTCCAGCTCCTGCACTAAGTTTACAGCTATCAAATTCTCTTTTACGCTGAAAGTACTCAACGTAAACCTCAGGTGGACAATCAGGTCTTCTCATGAAGCTACCAATCTGCTCATTATCCATCTCCTTTACATTTTTAAAAGCTATGTCCTCCATACTCCAACCCATATGCTCACGTGGGGCGATAGTTGAGTACACAATTACGGCCATATTACTATCCTGACTAATGCTACTATCCTCACTATTCTCAAGAATGATATCATCAACAAACTTACTGTCAGGAACATCCGAAATTCGAAAAGGTGTTCGCCTTTTCTCTTGCTTCCTCCGTTCTAATCGTTCGAGGTCATGTTGTTCAATGGTTTTCTTTGGGATGTCCGAGGATGGAGTGTTGTAGATGATATTCTTGGAGCATCCAGCTACAGGTTCCTTCTTCTTCATAACAGCATCGCAGGCATCTTCTGCTGCTTTCCTTTTCCTTATCGTCAGAGCAGGAGCACAAGGCAGATTAGGGTATCGTACACCATCAGTTGTTTTCGAAGGCTTCTTGATTGGTGGTGGTATTGTTGGTTCCCGGATTATTGTTTGATAAAGCTTCAATTTCTTTCCTCCGAAATCGGTCACAAGGTTTTCCTCCCGAAGAAAGCTCATTCCTTTCTTGACTTTCATCCAAATAAGATGAAGTTGACGGAAGTGTAGTTTGGTGTTTCGCATCTTGTCTTCCTCAGACAGTTGAGAATATTCTTCCACAGTGAACCCAGGAAGAGCTCCACTGCAGATATTCTCCATGAAGAATGTCATCTCCATGAAGTCGCCTAGTCGAACTTCCGCTTCAAAATCTAAATCAGACAAAAAAAAAACCATCAACTCAATGACACAACACTCGCTTTTAATAATTGTTTTAATAGTACAATGTAACTATTGTTCAGTCATTTTGTATTTGATTCGTATTATTATTGACCATGACTTACCCTCTTGAACTAATTCGGTCTTTCTTCCGATGAACTCTTCTGCTCTCTCAGCTGGCTCGGTTGGATAGAGGTCAAAGAACAACTTGGTGTTGTCAGCTGCAGGAACGTTTTGAGTTGGAAGTTTCTCTCCTGCTTCAGATCTCAGGGGGTCACTTTGAGTTAAAATCTCATTGTCAGAATCGTTGATGAAGTCCTTCAATGATCCAACGCTGTCGTTGTCGCTTTCGCTTCCTTTGCTCTTGCTTGAGCTTGAAGCTTGGTCGATGATGAATGGGTTCATGTTGATATGGATTTGTGTTGTCGGGGTAAGTTGAAACGTAGACAATAGTCTGGTAAGCTCTTTGTAAGGATAGGGTTGAGAGGTTATTTGTAAAAGTGAGAGATGAAAGTGTAAAACGTGAATAAGAGTACTTTCTCTAAAGGTCAGGAATTTATACTTTTACTGCGAGTAGGATTTCGCGCTGAAACTTTGCACACCTTTGGTTATGAGTTGACCTAACATCAGTACTAAGTGCTGAGCTTCATGTACACTTACATACAAATAATTGAAGGGATTTTCCCCGAAAGACTTATATAATTGTATGAAATAAGGTCCATCAATTTTCGGGGAGTAGACATGTACTGCTATAGAGTTAATCACCCACCTAGGACAGGTGTTCTCATGAATATCATGCCTCCGTGGTTTGTTTTGATTTAAAGTTTCTATATCAACCTCAGGTTCCACTGATTGATCATAAGATTTATCCAGAGGAATATTATAAGTATGAAAAGGAAAAGGGAAAAATTCTACTTCCTGAGCAGGGGAATTGCTATCTAGATTTGCGCTGATATTTCTATTCAAACTTTTCCAAGATTCCAGATCATTCTCTAATATGGTTTTGTTTATGCAATGTAAGGTCTCTGCTAAGCAGAACACTAAATGTTGAGCTTCACGTAAGCTTATCCAAATAAGATTTCCAGCTGAAGATCCATGAGATTTGTAAATTCCGATGAAGCTATGTTTGCACTTCATACATCAACACTTTTCACATGAACATCGTAAATATCTCTGAGTGCAGTTTGTAACGCAGAGTTTCAATGTGTTAAGTCTGTAGGAAGATTTAGCATTGTGAAATCTTTGGACTGCTTGAAAAGAGTTTATCAATCCTGAAGTATAGTATGTTTTTTGAAAGTAGTTATAATACTCCGTATATGTCAATGGTTTGTCTAAAGGGTATAATAACTCATCAAGGTTGTACGGTTTGAATTTTTAATTAGGTGGGGATATTCAGCAAAGACTGGTGCGATAAAAGTTTGCTCTCTTCCCGTTGTATCTCATAATGTATTGGTAATTCACTAAAAAACTGCTCAGAAACTCTTATCACTAATAATATTTTATCCATCTGTACTTTCGTTTAACCATGTGAATATGAATCAGCACTTAATCTTGAGGATCGCGATCCTCGCTACTTTCGCTCTCTGTTCCATTTGATCCATCGAATATCCAGCTAGCAGCTGCAGGCTGACAGGATAGAGGTGTACTTTGTTGCATACCAGGGCCCTATTTCACGACTTGACAATTGACACTTTTCCAGCAAAACAAATCCAGCAAAACATCTGTCTCTGGTCTTACTTCACGCCTGTAAATTGGAGTCAGAGACTTTCGCTTACGAAGCACAATGACTCTTAGTCTCTCACATAAGCTTCCAAACAAAAACAGATCCTTATAATCAGGTCGGCGGGATTCCTTCTTCCAAACATCAGGCTCAGGGAACAAACTCACTTCTGCTAAAATATCATTTGCCTTTACCCATAAATCAATAGGTCCGTTGTTAACACACGAACAATTAGGTTATTGTCTGATGACTCAATGTACTTTTGAGGTACTTCAATATCCTTATTATTCACAAATGCACTATGAGAACTTTGTCTTAAAATTGCTCTTGTCCATCTATCCTTTGGTAGTCTTATACGAGCACCTGTAAAAACAAAGTTCTCTACAGAAGACAAGAGAATTGTATCCACAGTTGCACGAACGTAATACACGTTTCGAATTTCGGATTTTTCCAAATTATAGTGAAACATTATTATGAAGAAAGTACAAACACTTCTCTCCCGTGTGAATGAATGCAGAACTCTGATGCTCATGATTCAGGTTTTATATCGATCAACAGATGTTGTATATGAGGTCCGTAGGTTACTCAGAGTCCGTTGGAGCTTCATCCTGTATTTCCGAAGCATGTGCTCCAGTTTCTTCATCCTATTTTCTTCAACGGTCTAATAGTTCTGTTTCAAAATGTCTCGATATAATTTTAAGTGCGCTCTGTGTAGTTCAGAACATTATTCGATAGTTTCATTGAGGAAACATTTAGCTGAAACGCATTACTGTTATAAATGTCGAAAGAATGTAACAAATAGGTCCCAACATTTGTGCAGTCCTGTTCAATTTGGGCAAGGCAGTTTTGATCCTTCACCATTTGTATTGACACAAACGAGTCTCGACTCATTCCAAGTGTTTAGCATAAAAGTTAAACGCACTTTCGTCTCAATAGAGCACTTGGTTAGAAAATATTACGATGATATTTTCAAGTTGTGTGTGGAGTTGTTAGCAGAACACAAAAATATCAAAACACGAATAGTGATACAATGTCATTTAATACAACAAAAGAATAATGAAGAAAAGTTGCATGAGATTGGATCCTCTTACGAATATCTGCTAAATCGGAATCAAATAAAATCTTTTATATTCAATCAGACATCACACATCATTCGTAGGTTAAACTTTTACAATGAAAATGGATCAGCATGGTCTGTACTGCGACTTCCAAGATTGGATGTACATGCAGCTAAGTTTGTACCATTTAGAATTGGCAACTATATTCCTACACCATCACATTTTAAAGGAAAACATGGTTTTATCAATTTGAAGACAAGGAACAATTTGTGCTTTCCTTACTGCATGATAGTCTGCTACAAAAAACTCAAAACTATCAGAGAAGTTAAAATGAACATCCTGCATGACTTTATGCGGGCAAATTATGACGATGCAACTAAAACGTGTCATATAATTGATTTCACATGTTTACCAAACGATGGTTTTATTGATTTTGAAGATGTTTTAAAGTTTGAGAAGTCTAACGAAACATTTAGTGTGAATGTGTTTGCACACGAGGGTTCAACTGTTTATCCCCTTCAAATGAGTAGTAAAAAGGAACAGGAACATCATGCAGACTTGCTGATGTTATGTGATAAAACCAATAATATCTACCACTTTGTCTACATAGTGGACTTTGATTCCTTTATGTCGGAACCGGATGGACGCAAAAGTTTCTTTTGTAAACGATGTTTACAATCATTTGGAAAGGAAGAAGCAAGACGGTTGCATTTAAAGTCATGCGAAAGATTTTCACCTCCACGAATTGAGTTTCCATTGGAAGATTCAGTGAATTACACATTAGGAGGAAATGAAATTGCTCAAGAGTTCTATGTCGTAGCAGATTTTGAAACGTACATGAAGGTACAATTACTTGACATGAGTTTATTTTCTCTTAAAATAATGAGATATTTAAACAATCTTAATTGTTAGCCATCAGGAGAAGAAGAAGAGGAAGTGGGAGAGACGGCTGCGAGGACCATTATCTCTAAGCATATTCCTCTTTCATATGCATTTGCATACATTGGAGATGGAGCTGTTTCACACTGGAAGTATTATGATGGGGAAGAACCTGATCGTCATTTTGTAGTAGATATGCTCAACCTGGCAGATTATCATTTGCGTAATACGTCTATGTTTAAAGAGGTTACGAAAATGACACCAAGTGATTGGTTTGACTTTGTGAATAGCAGTGTGTGTGATATGTAAGCTTCCTTTAGATGATATTGACCCAAACGATTCTTCATTATTTCAAGATGATGGATTTGTGCTTCCTAAGCAAATGAGGTATACGAAGCATAAAGAGTAACGAAGGTCAAATGTAAGAGTGAGACATCATAATCATTCAACAACCGACCATATAAAGGGCAAAAATGGCACATTGAATGAAAAGGCACGTTATAGAGGAGCAGCTCATTTAACATACAATCTAAAATCTGCAAGACAGTTGACCGTAATTATGCATAACTTCTCAGGGTTCGATTCAAAGCTAGTATTAGAAGGATGTCAAAAAGCAGGCATTACAAACATAAACATACTAGCAAAGTCAAGTGAAAAGATTTTGTCGATGACAATAAATAACAGAGTAAAATTCATTGACAGCCACATGCATTTAACACACTCTTTAGCCACAATCGCGAATACTTTAAGGAAATCAGAAGGACTTGAAGGTTTTCATTGTACGAAACAAATGTTGGGTGATAGACCGAGTGAAGATTATGAACTTGTTCTGTCGAAGCAGTCTTTTCCTTATGAATACTGTAATCCAGATACAATTGACATTCCAAATCTTTGTTTGCCTCCTAAGGAAGTTTTGTTTAGTTCTTTAAAGAATAAAAATATTTTAGATGAAGAGTACAGTCATGCACAGAAAGTTTACACACGATTTAACTGTAAATCTTTACGCGACTATTTAGAAATATATTTATATAGGAAGCATTCGTTAAAGACTTTGTGGATTGGAACGTCAATGCTAGGACTCAAACAAAATGTCCCTGTAGAAAACAAACATTGAAACTCATTCTGAACGCATTTTATGGCAGAACAACAATTAATACGGGAAAGTTTAGGGACTTTCACATTGTAACAGATCACCGGAAAGCCCAAAAGCTAATCCGCTCTCCCAAGTTCAAATCATTCACTGTTATTAACGAGTCTATGGCTGTTATTGAAATGAAAAAAGTAGTTAATTACGTGAATAATCATATGATTGTTGGAGCAGCGATTCTAGACTTATCAAAGGCTTATTTTTACAAGATATGGTATCATATGAAACAACATTTCGGTCGTTCCATCAGATTATTATATACAGACACAGATTCTTATTTAATTTCACTAGAAACAGAGAACATACTAGAATCGTTAGCAAGTCTGACAATTGATGGAAAGAGTCTCATGGATTTTAGCTATTTACCAGACACACCAGAGTACGAAATGTATAGAGATGCATCAAATTTTGGTGTTTGTGGTAAGCTCAAGTCAGAAACAAATGAGAAAGCAATTCTTGAAGCTGTTGTACTTAAGAAAAAACAATATGCATTACGACTACAAGATGAAGAGAAACTGCGAAATAGAGGAACACCAGCACCATTTATGCATGATTACTTCTTTTCAACATATAAGGATTGTTTATTCAATAACACTATAGTTAAAACTAAATTAACAATGTTGCAAAGTATAAAGCTTCAGTTATATAATATACAACAGTATCGCTTAAGTTTTACACCTATTTGCTGCTCAAGGTTTTTACTAGGTCCAAATGGAGTCAAGACACTTCCATTTGGACATTATAGTATAAGAAATGGAAATCACGAAACAATTTACGATGAAAGTGTTGAATAATATGATTAATAAACTAAGACTTGTAAATATCTTCATATCTTATCCACTGTGTACAATTTGTCTCCTCATTACTATTTCGTTTATCGTTGGTTTGCTTTGGTTCATTAGCATTTACATCTAAGTTATCCATCAGTTCGACAAAATGATTCCCTAGGAAGTATCGAGGAACATTAGCCGACTTTAAAAACAACATTAATTCAGTTAAACCTGGAGTTTTTAACTTCCTTATCATATATGTTCTGGTAGCCAGAGAAACGAGATCTACTATATTACTTTTGGGGATTGTTTTATTTTGATAGACAATTTCTCCTGTAGTTTGCCATGTAAGTTCAGGATGATTTAATATTAAGTTGATGAGATTCCTAGCTCGAGCACGTTGAGATTCTGGAACGGATCTCAGGAGAGCGGTGGTGACTGGAGGGTCTCCTTCCTCATGT
>Ga0194135_10001822_pt1 | contig 12830 bp, 9 predicted proteins | sample LitLau_LLRF_2013_FD_134024 | JGI IMG/M metagenome (GOLD analysis project Ga0194135, IMG submission 134024) | Freshwater sediment microbial communities in response to fracking from North America - Little Laurel Run_MetaG_LLRF_2013 (version 2) | ecosystem: Environmental > Aquatic > Freshwater >... | reverse complement strand
TTCGAAGAACCGATTTGCCATCGTTTATTCAAAGAACCGATTTGCCATCGTTTATTCAAAGAACCGATTTGCCATCGTTTATTCAAAGAACCGATTTGCCATCGTTTATTTAAACAACCGATCGCGATCTTAGTCATTAATTACCACTTAATCCCACTATTCAAATTATTCAGTTGCACTCCTTCGTTATACCGATTTGCCATCGTTTATTATTACTCACGCGGATCATTCATTTGTACCCAAGATAGTCTTTGAAGCAGCTGCAGTCTAACTTATCAGTAGTATAAATAAATTGCTGTTCAGTATTTTAAATTTGATAAAAATTAGACATAGATAGTAGATTTGTGAATATGTATGCAATCATGATAGACAAAAATTAGAGGAGTAGACGAATGCACTATTGTAGACATACTGCTGCCCATCTGTGTGATTAGTAATCTGTAATGTTGAGACTGTTGATAGATTACTTAGGTAAAAAGATACAAAAAGGTGCGAGGTGCAGACTGCAGACAGAAGTCATACGTAGATGTCGACTCATGGCTTGCCAAGTATAATCGGTTCACCTACACAGAGTGAAAGTTTGTGTTTGATCGTTTATCATGTACATAATATATATGATGCCATTTCATGAACTTGTTTCGGAATCCAGAGACGAGTTCTTTTTAATCATTGTCCTATAACTACACAACGTAACCGTGTAGAACGACCTACATCGCATTTATGATACCAAGAGATTGGAAACTAAACTCTTATTGCTAACAAAATTTTTATGATTTAAAACGAACTTCAATAGCAGACAATAGCAGAACGAGCTAGGCTTAGCTGCGTGTGAGCTGCTCAATATTGTACAAGTGTCATTTCACAAGCTGCTTGGTACCTCAAATTATCTCAATACTATATGCTAAAGAAGGAGAGACAATGTACTAAACCAGCCTTTCACTACCGCAGCTGCAGTAACTGAAACTGTTAAATTATTGGTGAATGTGGGCCTTGGGTTTTGAGTGCAATGAGTATATATATGCATGTAACATTAAGTAAGATTCAGAGTGGTATGGGAAATAATGAAGAAATGAGTGTTCCGATGTTAACAAAAGTCATAAAAAAGTACATATGATTTGGTATGTAAATTTAAAAATAAGTTGTGTGAATAAAGTAGGATGAAATGATGATTGGATTAATGTAGTAGTAGTAGTAGTTCGGAGCTGAGGAGAGTTTCAGTTATTCTGTGCATAAGAGGCAGAGCAGCAGGGTAAAAGGCAAAATGGATCAGGAGTAATCAGAGAGGGGTACAAATAAGAACATCTTTTAAGGCAACTCTTGATGTATCAAGCTAATCCCAAGGGTATCCTGTTCTCGGGCTGGCAAAAATGAGTGGTGTGAGATAGTGTGGTAGGGTCTAGGACCATAATTTATGCATGAAAGCAAGAAATTTGTAAGGTATTTACTACTGACAGATGTAATAAGCTGGATGAAGAGGAGGTGCCAAAGTAAGTGTGTGTGTGTGTGTGTGTAGGGAAAGAGCAAGTAGGAAGAACATAATATTTATAACGCCGTGACCGTGTAAGAAAAAAAACCGCTGACTATATGTCTGCTTAACCTTTCTCGATCTTTTTCTTGGATGAATGGTGAAAGCATTATGCGTAGCTGACAAATGAGACTTTATAATAATATCCAACTCACAGATGTGTGTAAGTATTTTGTGTGATGTTCCGGAAGTGTGAGAGAGAGCGCAAATGAAGAATGTGTGTCTCATTTTACGATTGGTGTTCAGGTTGGCTGATGATGACGATACATATAGGACACAAAGATGCATAGAAGTAAGTGAGAGTTGTCGTGCCATAAATCCGAGATAAGAAGATTGTGAGTGGATGAGTGTGTGTAAGAAGTCAGGCCCTAGAGAGAGATAGAGACTTAAGAGGGTGGTCGATTATCCCGGTGTGTGTAGGAAAGTGTAATATGGATATGTGATACATGTGTGTGGTTGGAGTTCAAATGGAAAGTGAACATATAATAATAATAATAATAGGCAGAGAGAGAGAGTGAGAGTGAGGGTGGAAGAAGTTTTTAGTATAAGGATGAGAAGGAGAGGTTTGGATAAAAAGTAGTTTCGTGGTTGAAAGCCCTTTGACGCGATGGTGAAGCCAGTTCCAATTTACGCGATAAATAATGATGCATGCAGCCCTATTTGAGAAAGGGCTCGTGCATATTTACACAGGAAATGGAAATTATGATTTTCTCCGAGTGCCATTGACGCAGTAGCTCTAGTGTAAATAACCATTTTTCAAATTTTATCAATATACCACAGATGGATTCTGACTCTGAGGAGATAGTTTTTATGGGGCTATCAACTCAGACGTTTTTAACGGAGAGAGACCAAAACCTTTCTTCTTGATAAGAGAGAGAGAGAGAGAGAGAGCAGAATGGAAAAGAGGTAATTCCATATGTCATATGCATTAATGTCAAGTGTATTCCTACTGGTGGTGGATAATATGCCGAACTCACCAGATGGATGAATCTGACTGAGGTCTTCTTCCTCACGTCATTTCCGTGCATATATTTATACATTATACTTGATAGTAGACTTTATTCTTTCTTATTCTTCACTTTCATCCACTCTACGCTAATGCTCTCTCTTACTTTACTATCCGCTTTTCTTCTTAAGAACTTCCAATACTGTGTGTGGTGTGTGTGAGAAGTCACTTCACTCCTAAGATTACCACCACCAACAACCAGAATATTATTATATATTTATATACACTCACACACAGAGAGAGAGAGAGAGACCGGATTCCCCTAAAGAAGCAAAGTCTCTTTATCAAAATACTTGAGCCAAAATGAAAACCAATATAAGATTTACTCTGAATACTCGCAGCTTTATTTATGCCTCAGGAAAGAGATATTGATGGTGGAAAGTCTTATTTCCCTTTGTTCACGCTACCCAACACGTACACATAGAAGAGGATCTTTGCGAAAAGTCTCCTGCTTTGCTTTCTCCGTCGTATTTGTGTATGTGTGTGCTTTCTCCTCAAATCTCTTTCCACATACTTAGATATGCACAACGAATTGTATGTGTGTGTGTGGTATGCATTCCTTCTTTAATCAGCTCTATTAATTACACACACACTGCTCTCATGTGTATGAATCCACACATATACATAAATTATTACTCTCGTATTTCACACAGCTACAAATAGAGTTTCCTTGTTACATTCTACGTACATTAGACACCCCCTCCTCGTATACATGTCTGAATGTATGTATAACATTTGTCTTGGTACTTTTGGGTTTATACACCTATAGTTGGAATTTGTAGACAAATATCAATTGTGGCTCATGAGTAAACTAAAACTTCTTCATCTTGGGTTACACCTTACTATTAATTGTGGGCAGTTGAGAAGAGAGCTCAGGGAGACTTTATACGAGTAACTTTTGGGATTTCCCAAGATGAATGAAATAGTTAGAATCTTTAATAAGGATATCACATGTCGTTATTCTTCTTCCAAGCCATTGCGTGCAGTTTAAATGTTTAAGGGAAATGGAAATGCGGATTGAGTGGATAGGCCTTACATAGGAGAAAGTCGTTTGCTACAAAGGAAGCCAGCAGACATTGCCTATATGAGTATGTACTGTAGAAATATGTGTAGCAGTATAAAATAACTTAAATTGGAATGTCACATTGTGTGTAACAGTTTAATATTTTTCAATTTTGAATAATAGAATGACAGTTTATGACTATAGGAGTATAAAAGATGTGGGTTTGATTATTCGGCGATAAATAAATGATATATTGATCTTATAGAAGCAAGTAGGAAGGTATAGAAATAAATATAAATAGTCAATAGACACTATGTGGATTTTAGGAGAGTAGAGATATTTTACGAGCACCAAAAAGGCAAACAGATGATAGTTTAAGTTGATATCGATTGCGTATTTGAATGATGACAAGAAGATTGAATAAAAGGATAGAATGCGTTTAAAGGGTTTGGTGAAAATGTTTTGGAGTGAAGGGACTTTGGAAACCACAGAGAGACAGGCGAAGGATAATAATAGTGAAAGAGAGGGATTGTCGTTAAGATGAGCTGGAAGGACGAAGGACGACGACGGTGATGGGACGGTTTTGAGAAAGTTGAGGAGATCCGGTTGGCAAGGGCTAATTTAAAGGAAAGAGCAGTGACATTTGTAGTGTGAATAGAAGAGGATGGATAAGTTATTGTAAAATCTATTGTGAGATTGGAGCATAAAAGAGGAAAGAGAGAGAGACAGTTGAGTCAGGAGAGAGAGAGAGGCAAGTCAATGACAGAATAACCTATCATATGATAAATTGAAATAGAGAGATATCGAGTGAATGAAGTTTATGTGAATAATGATATCACTCCGGGTTGATGCGTCATATCATTGTTCAGTCGATTTGTAGAGGGATGGAATTAGGCAAAATTGAGATCGAGTCAACTCAAGATGAGCTAAAAAGACTGAATGGTGGTGGATTTTTAAAAAGTGGTCGTTCCGAGACATATACAGTCTCACATAGAAAAGAAGTATATATGTATTCAGAGACGACGAGCGTTTGGCAATCTGGAACCCGTGGATAAGTTTCATATCAAAAAGAGGTAGAGAGAATATAAGCAAAGGGAAGCAAGAGCAACACACAGCACGGTTGATGGATGTGATTCCGAAAGACTCCCTTTCAAAGAATGATTAATGTTACGAATAGGACATTCTCCATTCTAGTTGTTCTTGTGTGTGTGCCTCTCTCCATACTTTCTACTTGCTCTCTCTCTCTCATTCGAGCGTATTTAGTTGGCAAGCCTTTTAAAACAGCCAAATCCGCAAAATAATAAATGTAGAAAGTTTTAGACGCATCCGTCTTATTACACAGACTATGCACACTCTATAGTTCTCATCTCGTCTTCATATTATATTTACAGAGATTGTAGAAATTCGTGCTTACTTTTAAAGAACACGATGAACTTTATCTCTTCAATAAAGCAGTAATTGTACAATTGTACATGTGTCATTACACGAACAGTAGTTTTGAAGTATCAATAATAACGAAAGCGATGCAAATAAAATAAAACTCGGCATCAAACAAAGAATCAGGCAGACAACATGTATAATAAAGCTTTGAGTGAGCTTGTGGGTGTGCAAATAATTCTTTCCATACAATAACACATATGAATTGAATACTTAAAATGAATTTAGTAAATTGAAGTCCTCACACTTGCGAGGGTGTGTGTGTGTGTCTAACGACGACGCATTCTATCATGTGAGTATAAGATGAAATACAATAAGGATTCGAATTTCAGGATTTTCTTTTTACTCATGCCATATGCTGCACATCAATCTTCTATAGAAAAGTTTATGTCATTCTTAGGAGAGTGAAGCAGCTTTCTATATAGAGAGTGAGAGACTGCTGTGTATATGGTTGTGCTATCATCATCAAGTGTAGACAAACACTAAGTAGTCAGTTCAGTAGTATGACAATCTTTGTATAAAGTTTTTTCTCTTTCCCTTTCGATTCCGTAATATTGGTGGTTTATCACGAATAGGCAGAGCACAAAGAAAATTTTAATTTATGTCCCACAAACGACAATGATTCAATAGAAAGTCTGAGGGTAAAAAGAGAGAATTTCTATAAAATCATATTCTTCTGTCATTAATCATTTGGGGTAGTGACAGCATATTTGTATGTAGACCGATATTGCACATGCCAAATTCTATTTGATTAATATGCGATTTCAAACAAGACGGCTCCGAAATGTTGTACTGCATTTGTAAACCCTCTCTCTCTTTCCAAGTCACTCATTCATTCACCAGACAGGAAATTCACTTTTACTCTCTCTCTATCTCGGTTACATGCGTTTATATGCATATATCCAGCCAATTCACAGAAATTACTCTTCCCCCGTTACTTAAACACTCCTTACTTGTAAGAAGTATATAATAAGCATATTACGCTTTATATAAGAGGAAGAAGCTTTCGCCGAGTCTTCCTCTGTTAAATGCATTAAACATCTAATCATCCTCCGCGTACAGTTGCTACACAGTTTATATCTTTTGAACTGCCCGAGTTAATAGTTGCTGAGAAGGGGAATCAAATATTCAACTACTAAAAGATGACAAAAGTATCACTTTCTCCTCCGAGAAAGCTAATTACTCCTTCGCTTACTTAATTACCTGAATGCTTCTGACTGCAAACAGAATTTAACTGAAAAATAACAATAAATTGTTACACTGTATACACTTAATGTCTATTTAGAGCGTTTATTTTCTCGTGAGTTACAGTTACAGATTAGCTTATGATAAATAAGACGCAATATTTTGTGTGAGTTAAAAGTGTCATTAAGGTTAACAGCATTGTGTGTATATCTATATCTTATGTCATATCGTTATGAAAAGTTGACGATTCTGCCTTCTGCATGGAATGAATTGGGATTGAGTGAAAGATGAAATTGAAGTTTTGAAATGCTGTGTCATCGAGCAATAATGACATGTCATGCAGCTCATCAGATCATCAATGTGAGATTGCTGAGGATGTGAAGAATCGAAATGTATGTATAAAGCCCGTGTGTCCCCATAGAAAGTTGCTCTTTCCTATTCAGAAGTAACCCTATCAAAATTCTCTCTCCGGAAATCTCATTTCATCCTGAGGATTTCACACTAAATCATAATGTGCCTTGAATCTGCATACAAAACTTTTAACAAATTTAAAATTGCAGTCATTTTTTCCTTTTTGGATCCCCAGGGCTCATCACTATTCCAACCATCACTGAATTTCAGCCGGTAGAGAGATAAAATAAATGTTCGATCTCTCTCTCTTTCTCGTCTTATATATCTATATAGATACATTTAAGCTTCTTTAAGAGGAGGAAGATATTATTATGATGTGTATGTGTGTAAGCCTGGAAAAGCAATCTGTCACTACACAAAGTAAAAGTGTATTATATGTATATATATTTATAGGCATATGTACAGCAGCAAGACATTAGGCAAAGGAGAGAGAAAAGCGGAAGGGTATTAAGAGAAGACTTTTCCGTATATCGATGCATGATCATTACTTACAACAGTGTGCTATTAGAAATCCCATTATGAAAGTTTTTGGTGTGTGGCTCTGTGCAGTTAAACTCCGTAAAGATACCATGACAGACATATTGAGTAATTCGTCGAAAACGATGTGCGAAAAGATTTGAGTAAAGCAGAAAAAGTTGGTGAGATGAAGAAGAAGAAGGGAGCGCATTCAAAGTATCGAATTCATTTTGCTTTTGAGACTCAATTACTTCCGAAATCTACATGTATATTACAGTGAGAGAGAGACGAAAAAATCCTCTGATAATGGAAAAAGTCCATAGAATGCAAAATAGCTGGGAAAAAGAAAGAGCAGAGAGCTATATAGAAGAAGAAGTGAGTGTGTGTTAGAAAAGGAAGTGACGAGAGATACATTATTTAAGCCGAGACCCAACGTCTTCTTGGCAAAGAAAACCTTAAAATGTCCCTATGATGTGTGTAATTTCCTCTTAGGCATGAGAATTGCCACTTGAGTCGTCGTAAGTCGTGTGTTCACTTCTTATTCGTTCGTATGTTATGTGTGTGTGTGGTTCACTCATAAGGAGAAGAAAAAGAACCCATTGGAATAATGTGAACCATCTCATCTATACCGTTTCCATCCTAAGTCATAAAAATTTGTCCACTAATGAGATTTTATGCCTGTCGTTTATTATGAAAATTGAATGACTTTGTTCTCCTCTCTCTAGAAATGAATATATTATTTCAACGGCCGACTTCTAATTTCCATTTCCATTCCCTTGTCAACACGACTCTGAAATACGTGTACACTTACTTATACTAGTCACTACAAAGTGTGTGTGTGTATATATACATATACACTCACTCACATAACCGACGAACAACTTGGCGACTTCATCTCACTTAACACACAACCTGCCTTATCGCCCGCAGGAGACTGAATAAAACAGAGAAAGGACATAAAATGCAGAATCTAAGTGCTCTCTTCGTTCCTTCTTCCTGAGAGAAACTTCAATCCGTCCTGTTTGTATTCATGAATGAATGAGTCTACACTGCAAACAAGTCTCATTTTAATATTTCTCTCCTTTCTCCTCCTCCCTTCCTTTCTTTTCCCTCTCACCTTCTTCATCTTATAACATTACTTTTGAATTATTTTATTCAGCTATTGCCTTACATAATTACTTGCCTCCAAACCTCTCGCCACTTTCTACCAAACTATGCACAAATACGAACCCTTGCCACCAACTTTCTCCACGGTGTAATTCCTTCTTGATCACATTACTTATTTATCTAGGTAGTATATAAACATGTAGGCTACAACTTACAGCAGTCATCGCCTCATATTACTCCCAACTAATAATGATTACTAATGTCGCGCATTAGAAACATTTTTTTTCTCTCAGCAAAAATGAAGGCTACACTCACACTGTAGTGGTTGTGAAGCGCTGATGTGATGCAGCATACGATTATTACGCGTGTGACAAAGAGCGTAAGAGATCGAAAGGGAGAAATAAAGTTGACTTGTGACGAAGCGTATGTTGACAATCTGCGGTGGAAGATAAGGTATAAAAATGCTCTTAGCTGAAAATGAAAGATGAGGGGAAGGAAAAATAAACGATGGAAATTATAACTGATGAATTATATATGAGAATTGAATCCACAGCAAAGGAGATCGGACAAGTTGGTCTGTTTAGAGATGGAATGGAGAGCTCAGCCTCAGAGAGAGCTAGCTCACTTTACTCGTCATCATCGGGTGCACCTGGGCCCCATACACTACTATACACACGATCCCATAATATATTTCTCAGCCTTATCATCATGTCAACTCCAATTCCCTTTCTACCCTTTCTTTTGATCTCATCAACAATTAATCCTTTCTCCTTTCTCGCTCCGTTTCTATTTGCTTTTTGTTTTTCTACAAATGACTTTTTTGTATACGTGTGTGTGTCCTTTCTTATTTTCACACACACTCCACAACTCCATCATCATATTTTGTGGCTCCTTTAATCGCACACAGACTCAGTGTATAATTGCTCTGTTCTCAATACATAATTATCCTTTTTTAAATGTAAGAGCTCGATCATTGTTCAATTCGCTTAATCCGTTATATCTCACATTTTTATGAGAATAATGAGTAATTAATTCTAGCGAATTATGCGAGAGTAAACTTTGCGTACACAAGATAATGATTGTTTTTCATAATATATAAGATGTCGTTTACACGTATGCTTTAATTTAACTGTGAACGAAGATGGAATGGATGATTTTATAAGTAAAAAAGCTAATTATTTCTCAGCAAACACTTTTAACTTTTTATTTATTTGTACAAGTGTAAGAAGAAGAGGTAAGTTGGCAAGAAGGATGGATGGTGGGGCATGTTTGGTGAAAAATGCAAGTAGACACCTGTCAACTACCTCTCTAAAGCAATCAAAATTTCGGCATGGACTTGAAATTAAATTGAGCTTGAAAATCCGGACAGTAGTTTATTAGCATTTGGGCTGGAGGAGATGAAATAGACGGACTCACACGATGTATTTACCAACTGGTATGGTGGTGATAAAAGACATGTAAGTATAAGTACACATAAGTTCTTGTAATACTTAATAGTCAATCAGAGACAAAACACGGGCAAAAAACGAAATGAAGCATAAAGAATTAAAAAAGGATCAAACCTCTCTTTCTGTTGTGGGATGAAGAAAGAGACAAAAGAAAGATGAGATGGATACAATAGGGGAAACAATAAAAATCGACGATAGAAGTGAATTGAAGTTTTGAGATGATTTTTTGAGTTGTTATACAAACATTGGCCCATGGGCAATGATTTATTTGGCTAGTTCATCACAAAGACTTCTCCTGCACCAAATTAAACTTTTTAGATGTTGACTTGTGAGTTAAAACAGTTTATATATTGAAGACTTACATATCTGCGGCATGTTGTTGTGTAATCTTTAACTTATACGTCTCCGTGTGTTTGTTGAGTGGATATCTCAAAGTCTGCTTGACGGAGGAGGAATAGTGTTTAATTTCCTTTTGATGTGCATTTCATTTAAACAGGAGAAAGATAGATAAAGAATGGGTGATGATGGAATTCAATTGTTTCTTTCTTTTATTCTCCCTTTGAGTTGTTGTGGTTGTATTGATTCAAATTTGGTATTAAGAAAGAGAATAGAACACGAAGAACGACTGAGAGAGATGATCGGAACTTGGTAAATTAAATTGACGAAGAAGGCTACCTTAATGAATAAATCATCTTCGGTCTACTCTCTCATCTCGCTGGTGCTTTTGTTCCAATATACTCTTTTGTTGTGTGCCTTGCTCCTTTTCAGTATATCAAATATAGAAGAATAGTTTTTGAGAGTTATTATTATTACTATTATGAATCTCTGAAGGAGATGAAGAGTCGGTTTTCTTAATGTCTTCTCTTATGTCTTTCTCCGCAAATACCAAACAGTCTCATAAGTAACATTCTGCTACACTCGCCCACTTGTCGCTTGTTTCTTCTTCCGTCAACAAATCAATAAAAAATAGAATTCGAGCTTTAGGTATTATCTCATTTGCCTTGTTAAAGTTGAAATGGATGGGCTTAATGAAACAAATTAAACTTCTCTTAATTATATTCTTATTGTTTTATTCAACTCATGCAGCGGATTTCAATTTCAAATTTGGAAAAAAACAAGTATAGCTCAATTGAAGTTATTCACATTTAGTCATTTTGTAATATTGTAATGACTAAATGTGAAATGTATTTTCTTTGTTGTTAGTTTCTCAGTACTAGTAATTAGTTCCTGGATTTTTATTTATGTGATTTTTTGCTTAAACTATTTAAAAGCAGTCGAAGACGGATGTGAGAACAAATGCATGCAAAGAGATGATGCATGTTACTAAAAAGTGATGCTGAGGTGCCAGGACAAATTAAAGCCTTTGGATTTGGAGTAAAGCATGTCGCAAGTTAACAATGAGACTGGAAGAAGAAGAAAGAATACACACAAGTTTTTCGATAAAGTGAGATTCGTGCATAACAAGTTTATTTATGAATACGATTTTTGTTTGAATTAAAACTTCCGTTTATTCGGGACGAGTCTGTCTCTACATAAATATATAAATTGCTAGGGGGAAAAGCAAACAAATGTTTGAAGAGAGGCAATATCAGATTCTAAATCAGTAATTACACACTAGGGTGATTTTGTTGTTGACAATAACAATTACTGTTGTGTATCAGGATTGCTAGTACGGACAAAGGAACCCAAGCAAGCCGACAAAAGATCCCTGCTGAGCTAATCGTCAACATAACTATCGATGGAATCTATTGTTTCCATTACACACACATACATCCTATGAGCCTTTACTCTCTATCTCTTCACTACACAATCATATTACAAAACTCACCAACAGAACAGCAGCAGCACATGGACGATGCAACAGAATCTTTTTTAAATACTCCTTTTCTTATTTATTTCATAATTCCTCTCTCCCTCACTTCATCGGGTTCTCTCTCTATTGAAGTCCGACTTCCATCAATCTATTCTTTTATCCTATATCCGATTGGATTTTTTAAATATTATTTACTGCCATCACCGACAGAACGAAATGACTGATGATCTTCTTATTTGTGTGTGGGTTTCAAAATACCCAAAAGGTGCTCTAGAGAATAAAGTAGCTCAGCCATATTATGTGTAGTAGTAAAAGTTTAGTACACGAAGTACAGCAGAAGTAGCTTTTTATTGTGGTCGTACCTTTACACTCTCTCACTCTCTCTTCTTGCAAATATGCATTTCTAGTCGGAGTCTCATGTTCCTCTCTCTCTCCAGTGGTTGTATTATTTGCTCCTTTCTCACTCAAACATCGATGTAAGCCTGTAAATCCAAAGTGGCTTAGTAGATCTGTTGATATTTCACAAGATGAGGGACGTATGGACACGATCATATTGATGACTCAACAACAATACTCATGAAAATACGCGAGGTGATTTTCCTTTTTTAATAGTTTTGCCTCATCATCTAATGGATTTATTACAATTCTCTCGATGTGAGTCTGAATTTTTTCATTGACTCTCTCTCCCAATCATGCATAATACAAATGTATCTAAACTATTAAATCACGACTCACTTGACTGTGTTCTCCCATATGCATATGCGAAGTTGGGAATACGTAAAGGGCTTGTCTGATCCGGAGATCTGATCTGTGGCAGTTCCCTTAATACGAGATTTACAAAGCAAGGCTCTCTTTACGGGAAGGCTACTGTGTCATTGAAGAATTCTCAGTTTACCCCGTGTAACGCATTCTATCCCGCCAATTTTTGTTTCATCCCGATTTCAAGGCATGCCTGCTATGCATACGGATGCATGCTACGCATCTTGGCCATCTCAACAACGGACAACCCAGAGTCTTCGTGAGTGTCTTGCTTGGTAGTCGAGTGTGCTGTTGTCGTCGTGTGATTAATATTGGAACAGGTATATACAATTAAATTTCAACTTGACTTTATTTCATTGATAATTCGTAAGAACCTTAACACGGAATTTTGGTGAGTAGTCACACTTAAAGCTGAAGGAGTACAATTTAACTAACTAACTGGGACGGAATTAAGCGTCCGGACGGAAGGCTATCGTGGTGTTCGCCAAGGTGAAAGGTATTAGAGATTCATTAAGATTTAACTACAGGTCATTTCAAAAATAATGTCACCAACCCTTTGTTAATTTTGCTAAAAGGTTATGTGATAGCTAATTAAGTTGCTAATAGCAATTAAATATTTCTAATCGACACACGTTGACGTGAACGGCAACTCCACCGCCACGTAACCCCTCAGAAAATTT
>Ga0194135_10001821_pt1 | contig 12832 bp, 11 predicted proteins | sample LitLau_LLRF_2013_FD_134024 | JGI IMG/M metagenome (GOLD analysis project Ga0194135, IMG submission 134024) | Freshwater sediment microbial communities in response to fracking from North America - Little Laurel Run_MetaG_LLRF_2013 (version 2) | ecosystem: Environmental > Aquatic > Freshwater >... | reverse complement strand
TGCTGGGCCTCCTCGACGTCTCTGTCAATTACTTGCTGGCCTTTCTTCGGGCAAGCGGTTTCTATGAAACCAATTTAATTTCCGTCTGCTCAGCGCTCCGATCCATGAAACATGTAACGATTCATGTGAGCTCGGAATGGGCATCTGAATGGAAACAAGTGATGTCAAGTGAGTTACGGGGAATGGGAGTATTATTAGAATCCCTTTGTGATGCACAAGATGAATTCGATTTTAATTTCCAGATCCAAATTGTCCTTTTGAAAGTATTGAAATCCTAATTCGGCCCGGTTGTTCCCTTTCCCGATTGGTCGAAGGCCTCTGTCTCAATGAGACAGTAAACAGCGTCAAAATCTCTAGTGTCCCGGGTAAGCCTTTTTCTAATACTAATAAAATAATCCAGAAACCACATTTCTAAAGTTGGAAAGGCTCCCTCGCTAATCCTCCCCCGGCTTCCACTCTGTTTGTGTTTACCAGGTCAGGATTGGAGTCACGTCGAGGTGAATCTGGTTTCAGGTCAATTACTGCGTCTTCTGAGTGAAAAGAAGTTAAAGTGCCTCGAGATTTCAATGACTTGTCTCGAGGACAAGGAGCACGTACGGTTTCAGGGGATCATCGACGTCCTCTGCTTCATCCTCTCCAGAAACGTCCCTCTCATGAAACTTGTATTGGACATGGACCTGACGTCGGCACAAATTGAGCAGTTGGTTTCCTACATCAAGGACCACGAGACACTTGACATTCTTCATCTGCCCCACTTGGGTTGCGGTCCGCCCGGCTTTCGCTCGATTGCCAATTTACTCTACGAGAAATCCTTTCTCTCCCTCAGCCTGGCCGGATCCTGGAGATCCACTCATTCGGATGAGGAGCTCGGGGTAGCTGAGCCACTTCCGCCCACCAGTCCGTTCAGCCTCAAGCAAGTCCCCTTTTCCTCTCTCCCGCGAGCCCTCAAGTCTCCGTCCATTCGACGGAAACGCCTTCCAGGAGCCCTCCTCGTCGAGTCGGAAAAGAGAAACTCCGACTCGGTCCTCTTCCAGCGCAACTTTCTTCCGGTCCCAATTTGTGATAAGGAGAATCACGAGGTGGATGGATTTCATGGGATTTTCTCTGCTCTCCGAGATCCTCGTAATTACTCCAATTTGCGAAGTCTCAATCTCTCCAAATGTGTAATGAATTGGGAGGACGTAATCTGCCTGGGGGAAACGATCCGGAAAACAAAGTGTCTCGACTCTCTCAGGATGGAAGGAATGAAACTCTGTGATGTCCTCCCCATTCTTCTCGGTTTACAGGTCTGATTTTTCTTTTACAATCATAATACAACGGAAGGGGGAAAATCCACCAGACCAAGAACCCGACTCCCTCAAACTGGAATTTTTCATTACAAATTTCAGGAAAACGTTTCCTTGAAGCTTCTGGACCTGTCTTCCCCGCACGTGGTGATTGGGGATGACGCACTCCAGCTCGTCTCTACCAGCCTCAGTAAAAACCAGACGCTCCGGCTCCTCTCAATTCAAGGATGGACGTGTTACATTGAGGTAAACCCATTTTTGATTGTTACACCACACACAGACGGAAATTGACCTAAATGTTGAGTAATTTTGAGTAATTTGAGCATTCAACCTTATGCCCTAAAAGTCTTCATGTCGTTGTCGTGCCTTGAAAGTTCTTTATTGGATAAACGTGTGTGCGTGTCTCACTTTGGTGGCGTTGGCCCTCCTCTCGCCTCATTCTAATCACATTTCCCCAAATCTTGTTACCCATCATCCCCTGCTCTCTGATTGCTGAAATTACAATACCCAGCGTGGGAGATAATTGCTGTAGTTTAAGTAATTGTGGAAAGGATGCTTTAGGCAATGGGAAGAGCCGCACTTGACAGAAGAGATCACTTTTAATTTTTTGGTGGGAATTCCTTGGCAGTGGTGCGGAAAGAAAGTGCTCCGTCAGAATTTTGAGGTTAGGCATTCTCAACACCTACCTTCTCACCAGGATCAGCAGAGATGAGTCTTTCTTAAATTAATTCCCATTGGAATTGAAAATGAGGGAATTTATTCAGTAGGAAAACCAACGGAAGCCTCCATTCGCTTCAGAAATGCTAGGAGCCATGATTAATTTGTCGTTCTGGTTTACCTCCCATTCGCTTTCATTTGATGGTTTTTTTTTCTTGCTCATCCTTCACCAACGAAAGGGAAGAAAAATTTTCTTAAATTTTGCTACAGGGTTTTCTGGTCCAATGAATCTTTCCAAAAATGGTCAACGACTACTGACAGCAGGGAAGAAAAAAAACGAAAAAATATTGCATCTCCCAATGGTGAATGGCCACTTTTATGAAGAGTTTTACCTCACCACGCGGAATGAGGAGAACTGAAACGCTAACAACATGACTTTTGATATTTATTATTTTGACAACAATGCCTCAAGACTTTCAAGGAGTCCGTCATTGGCCAATGGGCGTTCGGAGTTCTATGGAAGGGAACACAGTAGCCACAACTTAGGATTTCCCATTGATCGTTCCTTGTCTCGTTCACGCCTCGCCTTTTGTCCAAAATTAGCTTAATTGACTCTAAAACCGGTTTGAGGATAATTAACGTTTCTCAGTATCTCAATTTTGGTCATTTCATGGATAACGTTCGTGCTCCGAATTTTGGATTCGAGGGAAATGCCACACCCTTTCCCATCCCGCATCATTCCAAATAAATTCCTTTTCGTGAGTTCACTCACAGTCAGTTTTGGTCAACCCAACATTTCAAACATTCATTCCACTCACCAGTCTCTGAGATTATCCGTTTTTCCTAATTTCAACCATTCTAAGAAATCAACCAACTAGAAAATGTCTGGAAATTCCTTGGAATTTGTCGTCTGAACTCATTGTTACTAATGATATCATACAATGGGAAGCAAAAGTCGGACGAATAATCAGAGTTTCAAAGTGAATTATTTGCATTTTCAACCAAAATCCTTTTATGAGCTCCGCACGTTCTGAGATGCTTGAAGGACTGAGCGACGCGGGGGTTAGTTCTCAGAAAGGTAAACCGACTTTGTTGGGAATATTTAAAGATGGTTGACACATACGTGTGAGGGTGAGAATATTTCTCCGTTCGCGCCTCACTTCAGAGATAGATTGTCTAAAGCAAACTTTGCACGAGATCTCCTTTCGAGGGGAAGTGCAGACAAATGATTCCCAAAAATTTGAGATGAGATGCGGAGATGAAGTTTTAAGTAGACGTAACCGGTTTCCGTGGTCATCTTCATCATCATCATCTTCTCTCCCAAGAATTCTTCCTCCTTGATTGTTGTGAATGAGATGCAAAAATGGGTCTTACGGACTGGGCTTGAGGAGACTTGACTCATGGGGGAATAAGAATAGGGCATTGCTCATACATTGTTGTAACAATGGGAATGAACGCTTTTCTCCTGCATTTATTTCCATCACGCAGCATTCCGATCCTGAAGCAACTCCGCCCACGACGACTCCTCTCCCTCTCGCGCGTCTTTGGCACCTTCTCGTTTCGTCTAAAAGATAATTATGCCGCCGGAAGTATCTAACCGGAGTACAAGGAGAGGATCCCAATTGTCTTGCCTTTGGAAATGCAAATAACTCGAAGCCATTAGAGAGGAGGGATTCCGCCCATAGGTCCGTTTATGAGATCTTAATTATTTCCATGTCCGCCGCCTCCACTTACATGCCCAATCAATCGTCGCGTTCTTTTAGAATTGTTAGGCGTGGCCAACGTAGCGCAGTGTGGGAAATCATCATAACGTCAGACGAGGGTGGTGGTCAACTTCAATTGAATATTGAACTCTCGAACATCTCTCTGAGGCTTGTGAAGTCCTGCCCAATGAAAATGATTTCCCTGTGGGAGTTCTCTCTAATGTTCGTACTGTGAGCTTGATTTCCTTCAATGGTGGTGAAAACAATTGAAGTGAAGGCAACTCCAGTGGAATGTAAAGTGAAAAATCAACATTTGCAAATGGATTTTGTTAATGATTGGGGAGATTGTAGTGAAATGGCAAATTAGAGTTGCCCATTAGGCGGATCCAACTTGGATTTTGAGCCCGAGCTAGCAGTCCACCTGTAACGGGAAGATTTCCTTAATGGGGTTCATTTCACTTATTACATCCACGACATTAGATTACCGAGAATTTGAATATAAAGTCATTAAACTCAATTATGGAGGAGGAAGAAAGAAGTGGACAATTAAAATGTTGCTTCCCTCCAATTGACAATTATCTTAAAGTTACTTAAGAGGAGGTCAATGACAGTGAGATTTGAGTGTGTGTCCTGCGTTAATTGGACGAATGGGGAATTGCTTTCTGAGATTTTGATTCCTGAATTAAGTGAGGATGGTTACGTAGGAATCTAATGCTAAATTCATTTAATTTTTCTGGATTCCAGGAGGAGCGCTCCCTGGAGATGCTTCAAAGTTTACTTCGCTTGTCCAAAGTCCAGGACTTGGATTTGTCCGGAGTCCGAATTCATCTCAGTTCCAGCTCTCGCTCTAAACGCCAACACACGGACACGCTCACTTCAAACAGCTCCCTGCAAAAGAAAGACCTAACGCTCGAGCGCTCCACTTTAAAGAGCAAGTCATCCGGCCTCGGGTCCATTCTCAGCCTGTCAAGTACATCCCAGTCCCAGTCCTCTCGGAATCCGCAGGCCCCGCCTGGCTTCCCACTCCCGTCTTCCCTCTCCTTCCTCCGGATTGGTGGGCTGAGCATCGAGCTGAGCAAATCCGAAACGCGGAAACCTTACGACATTCTCCCGCATCTGGAAGAAAATTACAAACTAACTCACCTGGACATCAGCCTGGACAAGAATGACTCCACTGCCTGGATTGAAGACAAGGTTTTAGTGAAAACCCTCAAATTCCTTACCACCAACATCCCAAATTTGAAGACGCTGGTGATGCAGAATTGGAGAGTGAAAGTGAGCGTGGAAAAATCCACTTGCAAGGAAATTGGAAGATGCTTACAATCTTGCCACTATTTGAGTGAAGTCAATTTGGATAATTCTGCCATTCTGTCAACGGAGACGACTCGGAGGTTGGATGCATCCTACGCGAATGCCTTCTTATCCTCTTTAAAATCTTTGACAGAACTCTCTTGGGCTAACTTTGAGATCTCCCAAATTCCGGGCTTGACCAACGCCCTCGATCAATTCCCAAGCTCAAACCTCACAATTAAATTGGATCAGATCCCACTTGGAGCTCTCAAGGGATTCCTATTCGCTAAAACCTCGGCCACCGTTCAATATGTAGGCAACCACTCCGTCCTCATCCGTCGGAGCAAAGAGAGGAGTGATACTTTTATGCACAAACTCAAACGCCTCATCTAAATTCTAATAGTAATTCCTAATTTCGATTGGTGTTCAAATTTTGAAACTTTGGGATCAAAGTAGTTAGTAATTTTTGTAAGAACTAATTCCTCCCGTGAGATGATTGACACTCAAGGACAATCGAATGCTCGTCATTTCTGTCGCAATTTCATCTCATCATGCATGCTCTGATCGCCACTATTTGTAAATCTTATCAATCAATAATGCAAACTTTGTTCAATGCGACTCTATTGTGATATTATTCTGAGAAATGGACCTATGTCCTTCATTTTTAATTTAATTTAAATCCTCTCATATTTTGTAGTAATATTAATGATTATGCGTTTCCCGTCGTCATCTCCTTTAGTGCTTGGTTAGAAATTTTGAAAAAGAATGTGTGTAATTTAGCCGTAGAATCAGCGTACAAAAAATAATAATAAAACGCGTGCTGCTCTTGATTTATTCGGTCGAAAGGGAATGAATATTTTCAATAATTCGGACTTGAAGGACGACGGGACGACGTCCATCCGGACGGGATGCAACAATTGAGAGTCACAATGTGATATGAGTTGATATGATTAGTCATAAGATCTTGATACGGCGAAAGCCAATGTCAAATAAACAATTCAATTCAATTCATTAGTCATAAGGACTTCCGCAACTATTTAATTAAATAGCCTTTACAATGGAAGCCTCGAGGTCGACTTCGTCGGAAATTAGATTGGAAATTATCAATTTCTGATCCAGGATGCATACGAATTTAGGTCAAACTACTTCAGGAAAAGTGAATTCCAGAAATTAGATTCGAAATCATTGGTTTTGGATTCTGGTGACAGGAATTCGGAAGTTAAAATTAATCTGATCTCCTCGTAGGGGAAGGCCATGAAACCGGTATATAACCCCCAGGCACCGGGTACCAAAGGCATCACACAATTCCCAAGCCCGAATAATAATTTTCTCCTAACTACGCTCAACGAATCCAACCGGTCCGAAAGATGAAGATCCAGTTGGCATCTGTGCTTGCTATTATTGTAACCTTTGCCTGTTTGGCTACAGCAGAAGAATCCAGTAAGAACATTCTAAGTCGAAGTTCAACTTCATCCATTTTGATATTGTAACTTTTTAAAACTTGATTTTTTTTTCCTTTCAGACTATTTTCCATCGTTTAATTGTCGAACCGCCGGAAATTTCTCCCATCCGGACAAATGCACAGCATTTATCCAGTGTGACTCCAATCTCACGGCATATGAAGTTGAATGCCCATCCTGCGATGATCCCGAGAAATGTGGGGAGGACAGTCAACTACACTTCAGTGCTGAGCGGAAGACTTGTGATTGGGCAGCCTCGGCCAAGTGTCCACCCAGGCAATGCGAAGTGACATGCATGCAGGAGGGATTCTGTGACTGCTTTGACACCTGTCTCCCTGGTATTTAATTTCCTCAATTTACATTTTCAATTAGTCCGCCCTAACGATTTGCGCCTATTATTCTTGTCAGACAAGACGAGCCCAACCGGAGGGATCTGGCATCGCGGGGTCTACTGTGACATAGGACTCTATTGGAATCCAAACTTTCCTGGAAACCATCATGGAGGTTCATGTGACTTTTGGGATAATTTGAGCCCAGAAGTGCAAGAGCTTTACCGATTGGACCTTACTTGCCCAACGCCTCCATTAGATTGTTACTGGGAAGCGGATCCTAAATGCGACAACAAGTATTTCTATCTTCCAGAGAAGTCGAAGAATATCAACAATTTGCAGCATCTAAGCTGCCCTGTTGGGCTCTATTGGAATCAGACGATCAGAGCCTGTGGACTCAAGTGTAGTCATGATCCTAAGTGCCTTATTTGCTAATTGGAACAACAGGATGTCGTTATTTATTAACTTATCCAATAAAATCGTAATTGTATAGTTGTGTTAAACTTTTTTTTGGATTCCGGCCTCACGCTTCTCTTTCTGTGTCGTCTTTCTAAAGGAGACATTCAACACGAACGCATATTATCCAACGACGATGTAAAGATTAGTTGGTCTCAAAGGTCACCTTACAAAGTTCAATGACGTGGAGAAGTTTTGCATGATATTGGGGAAATTGCTAAAATTCATCTTTCAGCAATTCACTTCCTTGACCTCTCGCCATTCCGGCGTCGCAAACAAACGTTGGAGAAGCAAAAAGTTTAAAGTTAGGATAAAACGAAGCTTTGAATGGGTTTCTCTAGTTCTAGAATGTGAGTCTCCTCACATAAAAACCAAAAGTCAACAGAATCCCCAAACAGACAAGGAAACAAACAAAATTATCTCGTTTGATTGGATAACGTTTTCCGTTTCCATTTAATTGGATCTGGAGAGATTGAAAATAATCCTTTCCTTTTCTCTCAGCGTCCCAGCATCTGAATCCGGAGCGTCGCACGTAACATGAACTGTGCACACACATTGACTCAGCGTCACCTCCCCACCAACCCCACTCCAAGCTACCTAACTAATAATATTACTTCTCTTCCAAAACCTCATGTGTATTGCTACAATGAAGATCCAACGTCCACGAAGAGCATCCCAAGGAACAAAAAAATGACCTTTCACCTTGGCGTGCTCCGCTCGTTATAAAAAGTCGAGGATGAGAAGATGAGCTTCAGACGGAATTGGCAGTTAAATTGACAAGGCGCAGTTACACTTCCAGTCTTCTTAATCCAGAACTTACATTTGCATCCGAGCATACTCATCCATTACTCCTTGTCAACGCCATTGGCCATTAGTCCTTCCTGAAGCGGAAAGCACTCAAATCTTGACTCTATGGAGAAAGCAAGGCTCCTCGTCACCCTCTTCCTGATTTCACTTGTGACACACCTGACAGCTGGACTGACATTCAGTTTATCCGAAAATGAATTGAAGATACTCAAAATAAAAATATCGGAAGCGAGGGGAGAGCCCAATCAGGATGAACTGTCGGAAACGGAACAAAATGAACCGATTCCAAGACAAAATGCAAGCAATATCTATGCGGTCCTCGTAGCAGGCTCCGCTGGCTACCAAAATTATCGGCATCAGGTAAACTTGAATCAAAAAAGGCTAAGGCGGCGGCGAATCAAAATTCTTGAAAAATCACAAGTCCAAACAATAAAGTCTGAGAATGGATTTTCCCAAGGCTAGAATTTGAAAATGGGGGTTTCGGGGAGGGGTTGTTATAAAGTGAAAGTCCAAAAGTTAGTTACAGCATAGTAAATCGGATTAGAGTGGATGGATTAATGGGCCTATTTTCCTTTGACTTCTTTTCCACAGGCGGACGTCTGCCACGCATACCAAATTTTGCATAGGAACGGAATTCCGGATGAAAATATTGTGGTGATGATGTATGATGACTTGGCCCAGAATGCTGAGTGAGTAAAATCCATCCTAAAAGTCCCACCCCCCGTGCTTTCTCCTGTCTTACGAGTTATAAAGTTGGTATTTTACAAAAAGAAAGGCCAAGCCTACTCCACAGACCGCCACCCCACCCCTTTCTCCTTCTTCACCGCATGAGTAAAATCTGCGAGTAAATCTAATATTGTAGTAGGAGTGGAAATAGAAATGGAAAGTTACCATGAAATATCCTCTAATGTGGTTAGTGGACTCAAACGAATATTTCTCAGGCGCCAGTGTGGTTCTCGACTCTCCAGTATCCCGGAATTCACTTTCACCCGACGCCGCTCCCTACCTCGCGAATCTGTCCCTTGACTCTCCATTTGTCATAATATTTTCAAACCCTCATAAATTCATCCAAAGAGAAAGCTGCCGGCTTCCCTAAGAAAGGGACTTGTTTATTTCAAAGAAGGATACGAAAAAAGTAGCAAGTAAGAAAACCCTCCCCTTGAGCCACCTTTCTCCACTTTTTAAACTTTATCCCAATCTCCGCCATTCCCTATGCTAATTTCCCTCAGTTCCCGTCTGCTCCCTGTCAAAGGGCAGAAACTACTGGGGGCTGTGGGGTCGTAATTAAAGGGTCCTGAAGAGCAATAATGGCGGAATTAAAGGAGAGATAATTAATGACTCCAAGTTTTCCTGGGAAGGAGAGGAGAGGAGTGGAGGCAGCAGGATCCCCTGCACACTGAATGAAATATTAAGACATTTTCAACCCACAGGGGAAAAAAGGGAAAGTAAATTATGGAGGCGGACGGACAGGCGGCCGGGGCCACGAGGAGAAAGCACAAAAGAACGGCCGCTCCTTACCATTTCCATATCAAGCGGCCTTATTACATTATTTTATTGATTTCCAATTCCTGTATCTTGAAAAACGTTACGGGCTCTCATGAATTGAGTTTCTACTGGTTGGGACTGGGAGTGGGATGTTGGGGCATTATGACGATGACGATGAAAGTAAAATTATATTTCCCTCGATTTCTCATGCATGTCCATTTCGTTATCAATACTGTCATCGGCGTAGAGGGGATCAAACAGACGGTAGCCTGCTCCACCCACACGTGGAACAATAGTTTTCATCGTTTTCGCCCTTTAATGGAGACCGCTACTCATTCCCCGATGACTTCCACCGTTGTTGAAAAGAGTTCATCTCTATAAATAAATTGGATTTTGAGAAGGGATGTCAGAATGTCGTAATAAAACTCTGCCTGGTTTATTGATCTCTCTTTTTTTTTGGTCTTGTAGGAATCCAACTCCAGGTGTGATTATCAATCGTCCCAACGGAACCAATGTCTATGAAGGAGTCCTGAAGGATTACATAGGGAGGGTAAACGATGAATATCAGCTTCTCTGCTTTTTAACTAAACAATAATAATAACTTTATCAAAAAAAAGGAAGGGCGGACCCTCCAACTCGGTTTCTCATACCGCGTGACCTCTCAGCAACATCCATTTTTATTACAAACACAAATTCTAATTTTGCATTTCATGAAATGAATCTTTCCTTTGTTTTTTGAAAATGAAAGTTTCTCCCTATCCTTAGATTTAGAATCCTCTGTTTGGAAGAAAAGGGGCTTCATTAGTTTTAGCAGCGTTTATAATTTGATTAGATCCAAAGGAAAAAGTTCATTTTGGGGAAGGAGGAGTTTTTTAACGTCAGTGAAAAGCAATCTAATTATACTGGGAATTACCTTGAATGGGGGAAACAAAATTACCCGGAACCAGGAAGGAACTCTGCCGGTTTTTGGAATTTCCTCTCATCCAGACTCCCAGCAGACGGCCGAGGCTGAGGCACTTCTAACGAATGAGGCTGGTTGGAACTTGAGAGATTTTAACCGGAAGCGCCATAACTTCCATTTTGTTTCTCCAAAGACTAGACAACTCGACTCCAGGAGTCTCTATTGTATTTTGGATTTTCCTATCCTTCATTTACATGTTTATTCGCCTCTGGCGAGCTTCCGCATCTTCCTTTCATTGGTAGGAACGGAAAGGCAGGCAGGCGGTTTTGTAAAGTTGATCCAGGGTGGGGCTCGTTTCTAACCCAGGCAGGGAGAAAGTTGTGAATATTTATTTTCTCTTTAAGGACGTGAATCCCGACACTTTTCTCAAAGTTTTACTTGGTGACGAGGAGGGACTGAAAGGGATCGGCTCCGGGAAAGTTTTAAAAAGGTAAATAATACTTGGAATGCCGAATACTGCCGCTGCGGAGGAGGAGAGACTATAAAAACTGGAGGAAGATTATGTTTACGAGCGGAATAGAGAGCGTTCTTACATTGTCTCCTTTCTCTCCTGCTTTCCTTCCAACTTTCCCTCGTGTTGAGAAGGCGCTAATGGAATACTTGATTAAACACTTGCACTCCTCCGCCTACACGCGATAGAAATTCCTTGACTTCCTACACCGCTCCCTCACACAGAAGAGACCGATCCTCTGTTCTTCTGCCCAATTTTAGAAGGCGTAGCTAATTAGCAATTATTCCAGTAATCCCAAACTTTAAAACTTTCTGCACTTTCATCTTAAACTTTTAATTTGATTAGTTTGCAATAATTCAGAGCTTAATTTCAACTCTTGGAGAAAGTTTACTTCCATTCTCGCACTTTCACTTCGCAACTTTTCACTCCCGTTTTAGCTTGTTTTCCTCCTCCTGTACATTAAGTGACTATTTAAGTTATGCTTAGCGTCTACCTAATAATGAGTAGAATACGCTTACAATGTCTTATTAAATTATAAATTAGCATATGGGTTAACGCCAAATTAATAATGAGTAGGGAGCAAAGGAATATACAGACAAGGCTTCAAATGTAACCGCATGCTCTTCAATTAATTCCTACTGATGAATGATGATTCCTTTTTCGCGCAGTGGACCCAATGATCACGTCTTCATCAACTTCGTGGATCACGGAGCACCCGGGCTGGTTGCTTTCCCATCAGAAGAACTTTTTGCCAAAGATCTTGAAAATGTTCTGCTAAAGATGTACCAACAGAAGAAATTTCAGAAGGTGAGCTCGCCAAATCCTTTCCCCTACTTATTTTCGAACCGGTGTCGATAGTAAATATTAAAATTAAAAACGTTTTACGGGATTGGATGCTGCAGTATTACTGATTTTTATTGCGTTTTTATGAAACTTCTCTGCCTTCCTACCCATGGATTCAGTTGGGTAGGAAAGTTTCACTTTGGGAACATGTAAGAAACCAACTAAACGGAAACTCGAACTTTCATTTTCTGTGAATTGCAGCTGGTGTTCTACCTGGAGGCTTGTGAGTCAGGATCCATGTTCGATAAGTTACTTCCGATTCATTTGGATAGTAAGTTCCAACTTTTCTCTGTTCATTACACTCCCTGGCCCATGCTCATGTCGTAGTTTGGAAAAGTGATTTCCATTTTATTTTTAAAGCGCGTTTTGATTTTGATTGACGGGAGAGAGTGCGGAGGTCGCTTTGTGCCTGTGCTATCGTGCATGGAGAGGCTAAATGTTTTCCATTTCATATTCTATTATGTGTGAAGGAGCGGGGGCAGAGACCCCCTGGGGGAAAGCTGCCTAGTGACAAGTTTCTTACCATGTATCCTCTCGTATTCACGGGTAAGCGACTGAAAGTGCGGAGAAAGTGAAGTGTGTCTCTCTTTCTCTCCTCCTCTCCTCTTGCTTTCTCTTTTGTCAAGATGGAGGAGGAGTAGGAGTAGGAAGCAGAGGCGCTATTCTTCTCCTATTTTCTTCTCTTACCCTCAAATTATTATGCTCCTATGCATAGAATTTGGAATTCCATTAAAATGTTCAAAGTACTTATCTTTCCCAAAAATGTCTTCCTTCCGATCCAACAACCAAAGTGGAGGAGGATATAGGACTCGAGGACCCATTCATTTATTTATGTCATCGGAAAATTCAATTTTTCTCTTCCTTTTCCTCCTCTCCTCCTCATTTCCCCGTCCTGTGTCTCAGCTTCCTCCCTCATCCGTTAGTCTTGGTCTGCTGGAGGCGAAACATTAAGAGAAAGACGAAAAAATGAGGAAGAAAAAGTCCTGTTTCTCCGAGTCAGACTCCTATTTCCAATTTACATAATATATTAACTTTCCTCTCTCTCTCTCTAGGATTTGAAGTCAGGTTGGTTTCACCATGTTTATAATCCATTTGGGATGATGG
>Ga0194135_10001820_pt1 | contig 12837 bp, 12 predicted proteins | sample LitLau_LLRF_2013_FD_134024 | JGI IMG/M metagenome (GOLD analysis project Ga0194135, IMG submission 134024) | Freshwater sediment microbial communities in response to fracking from North America - Little Laurel Run_MetaG_LLRF_2013 (version 2) | ecosystem: Environmental > Aquatic > Freshwater >... | reverse complement strand
TGTATACTATTAAATGTGCTTAAACAGGTGAGGGGGACATTATGGTTAGGTAAAAAGTTTTAATCTCTCATCTGTGTCCTTCCGTCGTATTTATGATAATATAGTTTATTACTTATATTTATAGTAGTCCACTTGATATTCAAGGAAATACGATACACCATGTATAAATTATAGGTAAAGTTATAAAGGATGTGTAATTAATTACAATGCGTAATTAATACTCAATATTACACAGATAATAAAATGTCATTGCTAATCAATCCATAACCTGCGGAATTTGGTGGAAAATTTGTTACTTATAAACTACATTTCTATAAGTAAGTATATTCACAATAGTGTTGGCGTAAATATAAGATGGAAGTCACAGCGTGTACATATATACTATATAGGAAAGAATTGAGGAAGGTGTAATTAATTGAAATAAACTTTGATCAACGTTAATTAAATATAGAAACAAGAGTATACAACTACGATATTGTTATAAGGATAAATCGTGTGCATCATAATTTAACTTTTACGGATATTATAATTATAATATGAATACGTTCAATAAATACGAAAAATGGATCGATGTACCTTGTAATAATAATTCAGTCTAAATTTTTTCTATTGTGCATATTTGCATTGTTACACATTTCTAGAGAGAGAGAGAGGAAGTAGCAACGGCAGAAAAGAGACTGGCTGGCTGCTGGTATTACTATTATTATTATTATTGGTGGGGCTGTCGTAGTTGTTGTAGTTGAAGTCAAAGGGTCACGTCGCACGTCATCTTGACACGTGAACAAGTGTTGGATTGGAGGAGATGTTTGCAGCGTGAGGAGAAAGCTAACGTCTTGTGTCATGAGGACTTTCCACACTGCATCCAAATTAATCCGTAAAACAAGCACGAATTCGTGTCCACCAAAACATCTCTCGACCTGACACACAATAAATAGCAGCACAAGCTTATTCTCATGATCCTCTTCATAAACTTCACTCTGATTTATTGCTCCTCTCTCCTCTCTTCCCTTTGTTCTTCACAGACTCTTTATAATAATAATACAACTCTCATCTAACTCACTCCTACACGTAAACAAACACATACATACACACACATACACTCATCTTCGATGTAGATGTACAATCAATAGAGATGAAAGTAAAGAGGGTGTACATTTGAGAAGCACAGCCACTTCTGTTCACAGTTCAATTGTATGCAAAATCCCACTGAGCAGAAATGTCAAATTGTGTTTTAGTGAATATTCGTCTTATTATTGCCTATTAAAAGAGCCACTTCAAAGATTAGTCGCTCTTTAGATTCTTAGGTGTAAAAGAAGATTATTAAAGAAAGTTATTTTTTGTTCACAAAATTGAGCTGCAGCAATATTGTTAATGGAACGGGTTACTACGAATTCACATGTATAGTTGGTTAAAATTTAAACAAGTTTTTAATATGATGGGCTCGTGTGATGTATTAGAAGGAAACAGACAATTTATTAAGTTGTATTATTCCATCTACTCTTTTGTGTTCACTTTATCTTGCTCGTTTCTTCCTGGCACTTATTTTTATATACACTCTCTGCAGAGAAAGTTGTCCTACTCTCCGCTCTCGTGCTCTTATTCTTAACTGACTCGGAGATTCTGATTTAACAAAAACGAAAAGTGATTGAGAGGAGAGGAATTGTAAAATTCATACCCGTCATTCTTCTTTTGCTCTGAGGAGAAATAGTAGAGAGGAAGGATAAGAAGAAGGAAGGAAGAAGGAGGTTTTGGTTATACAAAGAATATTTTTCTCTAAAAGATACACACACACACACGTTCAACGTTAGATTGATGGATTCGTGTCAGTAGGATGAGCTATTTCCTATATATTTCTCGTGGAAAATATTCTTAACTCTCTCTCTCTCTTACTTTCCTATTTGTGTACGCCATCAACTCTGGAGACTTAAGTGCTCCTATTTTTTATTCTTGATAAATTACTCCAATTTATTTGGGAGTCCCGGCCAACTTCAGCTTTCATCTAACTTCATACTTTCAACTTTCAAGGCATAAGAGTTCACACACCTTTTGTACAAACAGAGAGAGAGAAACAACTTTTTGCCGTTTATTTCCTTGAAATTTGCGAGAGTTTAGGAAGGAGAAAGTTCAAAAGGCACACGTGTGGCGTGTGAAGAAGACACACATACACAGGAATATACTTTTGTCATTTGTTGTTTGTCATTTTTTGCGTTTAACTTATTTCTAAATTACTTCTCTGTGCTTATGAACGATGTGCAGAGGAAATAAGCTATTAGGTAAATTGCAATGGATAATAAAACATCGCGTGAATTGTTTGTTGAAGCATTCTGATTCTGAACATTGAGCATCCTTGTTGACTCTCCTATCTTGTAGCATCATGGCCCGTGTCTGGACTTAATCTGCTTAAGTTCGTGTTTGATTATATGTCTTAATTCCTCAGATTCTGCATCGGTCAAACTGAAACATTTAGTATCGGTGGTAGGAGAAAGACCCGGTTTGTTACGCAGGCTGCAGTGCTTTCTGCTGGATGTTTTGAGACGAAAAGAGAAACCTCTCGCTTCAAGTGTCGCCTGTTCAAGTCAGAGGATGTTAGCGAGTAGTTAACCTGACATAAATTCAACGCTTCGCCAACAAGAGAGACAGGTATTTTTTTTATTAAGATCTGAATCTGATTATAGAAAGCTAGAGCTTAAATGGAGAGATTAACTAAAAACGTTACACAAATATTACCCAAGTTAATAAAGTATCCACCTAAGCAGTTATACTCAATTTGTCTCACTGGCCAGACTTTCAATCCGAATCCAAAGAGAGATTTCAGTTCTTTCCTTACAGCCTTGTTTTTTAATATCTTCAATTTAATTGACTTTTGAATCTTCAAAACAATACGGCAGCTTTGTTTGTGTATTTTTCCAGCAATGTGCAGAAAAGAGAAGGCAAAAACTACTGGAATAACACAAGCTAATGTTAACAGAAGTTTCTGTAAATGAGGTGACAACATTGGTAGTAGAATTGGTACTATGATGAGTTACTCCACATATTCCAAGCACATTCGATATTGCCAAGAGTATCAAGACCAAAGGGAAGTACAACACAATGTAAATATTGTTATGAAGTGTATTAAATATAAAGAGAATTTTGAAAGGCTTGATTACTTTAGAAGGAATTGGATAAAAGGATGATACATTTTTTTCTAGTATAACTAAACACTTTCTAATTAAAATTGTACTGACTAGAAACCAGCCAAAGAGAAAAAGAACGTTAGCAATGTTAACTAGTTTTATCCAGAACTCTATGAGGAATGCAGTGAGAAAAATGCCCCAGTTCTTTTGGTATTTTAATGGGAGAATTGAATAAATGAACCAAGGCTCGTTTGATTTGAGTATAAATAGAAAGCTTAATATAATTAGTGTTGAGATGCCGATACCTTGGAATACTCGGATTATGAGAGGGATTAAATTGGTCTTGAAGAGATAATTACGAGACTGATGCTTCTTTTGGATTTCTGAGAATTAAATCGGTTGTCATTAAGTCATTAAGTTTTGTGGATTATGAAACTTGTTTGCTCAGACTTACTTGATAGAATGTTATTCAATATTATATTCTGCTTAAACTGTTGGCACATTAAGTCAGCATTGGCTGCAGCAGAAATCAAAGACGAGACTGCGAGTGTGTATCCAATGAAAAGTATTATGAGCCAAAACAGAACAACGAGATTGGGAGATTCTTTTCTAATTTCACTTTTGAGCTGATAAGGAATGAATATAAATTGAGATGATGTGAATAAAGCAAAAACTAATGTAGATAGAAAATGAGAGATTACAATAGGTGAAGAACTTATGGTTTGGGATTTGGAATAATATTTAAAGTTTAGCAAACACGATTTCTCGAGTTTTGTTATGAGATTTCCTAGTTGAGTGAGAGAGTTGGGTGAAAACATTTTAATTTGTTTGTATATTGGTTTGTTATTGGAACTATTGCAATGTGAATGATAAAGTTGATTCTGAGATGAAGAATCTAATAATGCTCCTGCTTTGAATACTTGACAAGCTGAATAGAAAGTGGGAATAAAATAGCCTTTACATCGCCTAAAATAATGTTGGTTAACCAATTCATATAGTGTTGTGATAGTCAGTGTAATTATCATTTGAGGCTTTCGTAATAATCGGTTAATAGGTACGTATAAGTATATTATAACGCGTAATTATTCGTTTTGAAATTTTGTTGTAATTTTGTCAATTAAACTAAGAGTATAATGTCATATAGGAAATATACTGGTCGTTTAAGTGTTATTAAATGTAGAGCTGGTGAAAGTAATGCTCCTAAATATATGATTACTTGCAGGGTGGTACTCACGGATGTAGGTATTATATCAGTGATGGTATTATTGTGTTATACTCAATTGCACGTAAGTTGGATATTAAGTATCCAGACGTCTTTCATTATCTTACGTAGTTAAGTGTGTCAATTAGTTTCAAAATCAAAGGGCTTTCTTGGATCTGACGATGAGTATTAAGTGTAGGCATAACTAGGAAATGATTTCAGTTCAAGCAAAATAATTTAAAAAATGCGAAGTACTACAGGAATTGCTCTAAAATATACGGGAAATTCTTTTTAAACTAAGTAAGTATAACTGGAGATTAACTGGGGCTTCTTTATTTGTTTATTTATTCTTCTACTAAACTTAGTTTACAGCTTTTCGAGGGACAAATCTGTCTCTTTTTAGTTTCCTGTTCTCGTCTTATGGCAATCTGTGAAATCAATAGTAGATTTTAATGAGCACCAATTACTCCATCAATATGCGTCCTTCCTATCATCTTAATTGCTTCAATAAAAAAATTATTATTATCCTTACACTATGAAGTTTAGCAAACAGTTCCGTGTGACTTTTGAAGACTTCCTTAAAGTCTATTTTGTCCAGTTTGTAGACGTCGCAATAGTCAAGAGCCTCAACTGTCGCCATTGTCTTGTGGTCTTCCATTACTAAACTTATCTCTCCAAAATGATCACCAGACTCTAAGGTTGAGATTACTTGTCCATTAGGTGACTTTATTCTCACATTTCCGTCTTGAATGAAATACATCGCTTCTCCGTCTTCATTCGCGTGAATTATTATGTCCCCAGGTAAATACACCTGACCAGTAATTATTATTAATCAATCAAAATCAATCGCTAATTAAAGTTAAGGACATCATGTGCTCTAACATAAAACTCGTACCTCGAACTTAAGTTTCCCAACTAGTTTCCGAATGATTGAATCTGGAAGAGATTTGAATAAGTCAACTTTCTCCACAAGATGTTCGCACGTGGACATCATCAGCTTTGTTTTTAGAACATCCGAAATGCTATCAAGAATAAACGACTCGTCGAAATAATGTCGACGGTATCGGTGGTCGTAGTAAGTGGTGATTTTTTCCTGAAGTTCACTTGGAAGGTGTCGGAATTTCATGTATTCTTTTAATTCGTTCATAACCTCTCCGAATTTCTTTTCTGATGCGTTTGCACTCTGAACGATGTTTGTCATTGTTCCAATGTATAGAGCGAAGCAAGTGGCTCCTATCATTATGCTTATTAAGGTGGCAATTATGTCTTCAGGTTCTAAAGGAGCTTCTCCTGCAAACCCACCGTAGCCTAAGCATCCCTACAGAACAATTTAGGAAAAGTTTATTTAATCAATTAAAAGTTGATTGAGATAAATATTGCATTAAAAAGCGTACCATGTTTGACATCGCCCGTAAAGCAGCATTAATGTAGCAAAACCAAACAGGCTTGTCCCACAATTTAGTTCGGGTAATCCAACTGAATTCTTTCCGTTTTCCTGGAGGATTAAATAAATCTGCGACCAGCCAATGCCAACAAGCTAACCAATGGAGGATTGTTAAGATCATCACGAGAAGATTTACAAGGCGGATTCGTAGTTCTGTGAAATGATAAGCTTTCTCGAGTCTCTCGAGACATTGAACTGCTCGGAATAATCGAAATACCTTGAGCATGCCGAGTAACCTTATGATTTTGAAGTATAAGTGGATCTCCACTCCTAAGTTTATTGTGTTGACGATAAGGAAGTAGAGAAAGTCGAAAGGAATGCTGGAGAGGAAATCTATGAAGAACCAGGAGGTGAAATATTGCCTGGAATATGACAAAATCAAAGTGTTAAGAATGATTAAAGACTTATTTAAACTAAAAAGATAACTTATTGATTATTATTAATTCAAAAGTACTGCTCACTTGCGGATTTTAGGTTTATCAAGGATCACAAGGTCACTCTGGCTATTTGTGTATCCCGTGTGGAAGTTGAAGTAAATATCCAAAAAGAAGATAAAGGCAACAGTAATACTTAATACAAGTACAGTTGAGTCTTCACTTTCTTTTGCAGAGTAAAATGCAAGTTTAAGTGGTTGGCAAACAAGAGCAAAGAGAAGGACGAAGGTCATGAAGATATCCCAATACCACCTGAAATCACTGTAAGGATGGATTGTTCCAGGAAACGCGACCATTTGTCGTTTTCTTTCTTTCTGGAGTCCATTGCGGTTTCTGAGATAAGACCCGTTGATTCGGGAACTTGATGAGATTAGGAATAAGTTTCTTATTTTTGTTAACAAAGGAGTCGTCGTATCTGGAGTTGGGTGCTTGGGAGAATCGAAATTCTCTGGAGATGCTTCTACAGGTGAACATTGTGGATTTTCACACTCGCATAACATTTTGTATTAAGCGAATTATAGATAAAGACGAATGTGTCCGTACAGAGAAGGACTAAGAATGGAGACTAAGGATGAGAATCATTCACACCTTGAACTTAAAGCTTAAATTAGTTCTTCAGGAAGAATCCTTAATGAATTCTTTATGGGAAATTAATTAACACTTGCAAATGAGAGATTATTTCTGGACATAACTCTCATCTTTAGTGCTCTTTATAATGAGAGCTGTTTTGTAAAAATAGTACACAGACGTCATTATAACATTGTTGTTACAAAGAGAGTGATGATATTATTCAAAGAGGACCTCATATCTTACAGTAGTAATAATAAGTATGGGATCATATTTAACAAATCATTTGAATGTACAAAAGTACTACAAAGTCATATTGAAATTTAAATTTGTAGACAATCTTATTAAATGGATACACTAACGATACACATTCATCATATTGCATGTGTGTTGCACTTTTAATAGGCGTATGAAACATCTTAAGGGGAATCGTTAAACACTTGAAACACCAAACAAGCGAGTGTCTTCGAATCATTAAGGAATATATCTATAGATTTATGTATGTATACCTACTATAGTACGAATTTTTATTCTGAAGGACAATGAAAAACTTTATAGGAAACTTGGTGTATGGTGAATGGATGGTGGTTCAAGAATGGAATCAATTATTTCATGTTCTTCATTTGGTGGGGGAATTGGTTCTTGAGATTCTGACTCCAAAGACCCGTTGAATAACAATGGACCATCATCTTCTTCTTCTTGTTCTTCAGATGATAATGATTTTGGAGTTGCTATCTTGTCAGTATTATCGTTGGCGAGAAATCCAAATAAGCTCAAAATGTCAAATGTATCAGAATCTTCGTCTGACTCATCTTCTTTGTCTTCTTTGGTTGAAGTGTCATCATCGGGCTTTTTGGCTTGTTCATTGGTTTCGGAAGATGACACTTCTTCGGGGAATTCCATAGGGTAGAACATGGAAATAGGAGATGGCCATAAGAATGTATGTGAGAGATAATTTCCATTGGAGTCTTTGGAATCGTCAGTAGGTTCATCCTATGAAGACAATAGAAATTTTGTAGTAATTCAATGATAAGAATTAAATAAGTGAACTAGCCTACCTTTTTATTGTCTGCTGGGGCTGACAGGGACGGTTCCAAAGGAATGATTTCTTTAAAGAAAGCATCATACTCGTCATTCTGTTGAGGTTCTTCTGGAACTGTGAGCCAATCATCATTTTGGAGTTCCAAAGGAAGAAGATTTTCAGGACTGGACAACCATCTGTCCATTTTCTCAACGTGGCTCATGATTTCCTGTTGTTTCTGACCAAAGAGCATTGTACCTTGATCGATTTGGCTTTGGATCACTGCGGCATTCAGTAAGACTATAACAATTGATGATACAAGTTAAAAAGGACACATTGTAAATTGTAAAAGGATGATGATTATTGAAATTTAGTGAATTACTCGACAGCTGCCTGAGATTCCCAACCAACTCAGAATTGTCAGATTCCAACTGGACATTCCTGTAGGTGAGCACAACGACCAAGAGAAAGCAAATGGATGCAAACAATCCGAGAAATGCACATATGAACTTCAAGAGATATTCCTTATGCTGAGCATCCTTCTTTTTGGTCAAGTATCGTTCAGCAGTTTCCATTGCGAATGGAGTTATAGTAGAAATCCCAACACGGCCTTCTGATTCCTTCTTACAGAGAGAGAGAGAGAGTCACAAGTTATAAAATGGCATTGATTGATGTAAAATGAATAATGTGAATAAATACGTGACCAAGAAAGAATAATTGTTCGCATACCTGGTTAATATTATTATTATTATTAACGGCAGTAGGAGTTGTAATGGGTTGCTTTTTAAGATCCATTTAGAAACTTGATTGACTCTATTGTTTGTTAAAGTAGAAGGATAATGAATAATGGCAGACTCCTAAAATGTTCTTGGCTTAAGGACGAATGGAAAGAAACTGTGTTGGAATGTTGGAACGAGCTGCTAGTTCAGTGGATGAGATTAAGCTATAAAATGAGATTTGTTCCCGGAATGAGTCATGTATGAAAAACAAAAAACTTTCGTGGTACTTATGCAGTGCTCACTCCCTTCTAGGTTTCTAGGAATGATAGAGGCGAGCGGAGGCGGATTTGTAGGCTTACACAAGAGTATGTTCCATTGAGTCATTAATACACAATTCTACATTTTTTATTGTTGATTGTTGCTGCCACATATTCTTAACTAAATTGTTCCATAGATAAGTAGATGTGTAGTACGTACGTATAAGGGCTGTACACAAAATGAGAACGGTTAAACATCATTATCTTCATGAGTAGGTTGAGAAGAATTATTGTCGCGGGGTATACAGAGTACAGAGACCTGGAAAGATTGTATTTAGTTCAACTTTCAAAGTGTACAATGATGTATTAAACGTGAATAATGTACGAACGAGTGGTGTGTGTAAGCATTATAAGTAGGCCAAGCTGTGCAAATAAATCCGTTTTATGAAATGTAAAATGCATTCATTAAATACAATGCGACACATATGTGTGTGTGTGTATAGTGCATTAAATCAATGCACAAGGTGGTGTAAAATATTAAGCGGTTGTTGTAATGTATTGATGATGTTTTTGTTATTTAAGGCTATAATAACTCACGAGTTTTTATAGTTAGGTATGTAAGCTACTACGATTTAACAATTTTAATCCAGGTGAATTTATTTGAGACAAACTACTACTTGAAACAATCTACTATGAGGATATTGCATTTCATATTTGGATTTTAACTCTTGTGGTTCCTGGAATTCAAGTTGTTGGAAATGTATTGGTTAATAAGCTAAATTTAATGTGAGACGCTTTCCCAGTTGTGCATGCAATAAGTTTGCACTAGTGTCTTTTCTCATTCTTGCTTATTAGCTTTGCACATTCCCCGTGTTCACAAATGCCTGACTTCCTTAGCTAGTTTTTATCTTATTTACGAAATGAATCAAACTAGAATTGTTTATTATTTATTATATAAATACATTATGTAAATACAAGAGCTTTAGCTTGTAACAACAAGATGGTGGAAAGAATTATAAAGTATTTGTTGGAGAGCAACTGTGAACGTCATTAATTTTTATCTGAATATGGTGATGATGGCATGGACAATTGATGATGTTTTATCGATAGCTCTTCAGATCTCATCGATTGTCAAATTGACACTTTATAAGAGGGTTCCGATTGTAACGAAAGTTGTTAATTACCTAACACAAGTTTCGTGTGCAAAAATCAATTTAGAATGCTGTCTCTTGAAGTGATTCGGCTCGATGACAATGATGAGATGTGTCGATATAAAAGGATGACAGCTAAACTGGATATGATCACTGTATTAACTGCACTGAAAGTAGTCGTGTGTTGTAGACAATTTAAGCCAAATAGAATCCCATTCGTCATTAATCTCTAAGTATTTGACAAAAGGTGACTTAAGCGAATAAGAAGTACAAAATGAATACCATCAGTAGAAATAAATCGTTAATGATATTTGTTATAATTGTGGTTACAAGTAGCGTAGAAGTTTGTGGATCTGTCTTACAAATGCCAGCTACAATTAAACAAGATGAGTTCCTTTATGATGTTTTTCCCGAAGGATTCCAATGGGGACTAGCCACCTCGGCTTATCAAGTTGAAGGGGCTTGGGATCAAGATGGTACAGTTAAATTAATATTAACCACTGAATCCTGAGTTCAGAGTTAGTCTTTGTTGTAAAATTGTAAATCATATATAAATTGTTTAGGGAAAGGAATATCAGCTTGGGATGTTTGGACACATGAAAACAACGGATCAAACATTGTGAATGGTCAGAATGGAGACGTTGCTTGTGATTCATACAACAAATACTCTGCAGATGTTGCTCTCCTTAAAAACATGGGGGTAATTATATTTTCTAAAGTCTTATATCCTGTTAAGTCTTATTAATTTATCGTGTTTGTCATCCTAAGGCAAACTTCTATAAGTTATCTCTGTCTTGGCCAAGGATTGTTCCTACAGGAAAAGTATCAGAAGGAGTGAACAACCGTGGAATCGATTACTACAATCGAGTAATAAATGAATTGCTTGCAAATGGAGTAACTCCCTTCATAACTTTGCATCAATGGGATTTGCCAATTCCTCTGGTAAATGAAGGAAGCTGGTTGAATGATTCGATTGTAGAACATTTTGGAGATTTCGCTCGAGTTGCTTTCGAATCATTTGGAGATAGAGTTCCATACTGGGTGACACTGCACGAGCCTTTGATTCTGTGTCAAGCTGATCCTACTTTTGGAAAGCATGGGGCAATTGAAGAACCTCCACAAACTCCGTATAAATGTGTTCATAATGTTATCAAAGCTCATACGAGGGCTTACAGGATTTACAAGGTATGCGAGATTTTTCAGACTTTTTTAATAGTTGATATGTTGAGTAGAGGAATCGTTTTAACGAGAAAGTTGACTTTGAAACAGGATGAATTGAAGCTGACTGGACAGGTTGGACTAACTCTAAACTCAGAATGGGCTGAACCTAAAGATCCATTGAGTTCCCGAGATGTAGAAGCTGCAAATAGACTCTTAGCATTTAGGCTGGGGTGGTTCCTTGATCCGTTTTTTAAACAGGAGTACCCAACAGTAATGAGGGAGCTTGTGGACTCCAAGAGTCAAAATGAAGGAAGGAATGAATCGAGACTTCCAACGTTTGATGAAGAATGGAAACAACAAATTAACGGTATATTATTTAGCGAGCGTATCTGGAATTGATTGCCTAGCATGTTACAGGAACACACTTTGTTTTAATTTTCCAGGATCGATTGACTTTATTGGTCTGAATTACTTTTTCTCCGTGAATGTCGAATCTACGAATGGATCCAATGGAGGAGTGGATGGAGATGCGGATTTAAGGACGGAGTACGATCCATCGTGGAATTTGACTGGTGGAGGACTTCCAATAACTCCATTTGGAATGAGAAAGATTTTAAACTATGTGAAAACAAGTTATGGGGTAGATCTTCCTATTTTCATTATTAATGGATGTGGAGAAGTTGAAGAGAAGGATAACGCCCAAGACACCTTCAGAAGCGACTTCTTTAGGATTCATATTAATGAGTTGTTGAAAGCAGTGAAAGTTGATGGGGCAAATGTAAAAGGATTCGCTGCTTGGAGTTTAATGGATAACTTTGAATGGGGATCAGGATATACGTGAGTTCTTTTAGGATTTAACTTTATTAAATAATTAATTGTAAATACTGTCTGGATTCAGAACTTAATACACAGGTAATTTATTGCAGAGTTAAATATGGAGTGCATAGTGTTGACTTCTCTCAACCGTCTTTGACCAGAACACCAAAATCTTCTGCTGTGTTTTTAACAAAAGTTTTTGGAGATAATGGATTTCCCCAGCCGAGGAAATAAATAACATGATTAAGATTTGATATTATGTTAAAGCAATTATGTTGCTAACTTTATGCTACAGTATAATTCGGCCTATATCAGTTTCAGAATGCAAAAAGTGTTCCTACCTTAGCACGACAGTTTCCCAACTTTTGTGTCAGATGATGAGTAGCAACCGAATTAAGTTATTGATTTGGAGTAAACGCAGGTTCATGCAGATTCATGTGATGAAGAAATTTTAGTGTAAAAATAAAAACCAATAATTTTAATTCATTGTTTAGCTCAACATAACATTATTAACATCTGCGTCTCTGAAACTAATTATGTAATCTATGGTGAAATTCATAGTAGTGTCGTAGAAAGCAGCTCTTGTCTCTTTCCTTATGTAGTACAAAGGAGTTGTTTAACTACTGCGGTCTGCTATCCAGTTTTCAAGCTTTCAAATTGTCCTTAAAGTTTGTTAAAGGAAAACCTGTTTGGATTTGTTTGAAAGTTAGATAAATGCCCAACAAATTCCCAATAAATGCCCAATAAATGCCCAACAAATGCCCAATAAATGCCCAATAATTGCCCAACAAATGCCCAACAAATGCCCAATAAATGCCCAACAAATGCCCAATAAATGCCCAATAAATGCCCAACAAATGCCCAACAAATGCCCAATAAATGCCCAATAAATGCCCAACAAATGCCCAATAAATGCCCAATAAATGCCCAATAAATGCCCAATAAATGCC
>Ga0194135_10001819_pt1 | contig 12843 bp, 15 predicted proteins | sample LitLau_LLRF_2013_FD_134024 | JGI IMG/M metagenome (GOLD analysis project Ga0194135, IMG submission 134024) | Freshwater sediment microbial communities in response to fracking from North America - Little Laurel Run_MetaG_LLRF_2013 (version 2) | ecosystem: Environmental > Aquatic > Freshwater >... | reverse complement strand
GTTTTCAGTGATTCAGTGAGCCAGTCAACAAGTGAAGCGCGGGTATGCATCTTTAATTCACAAAAATATCCTTTCGATTTCAGATATGAGCGACAATATGAATGGCGTTGGGAACGGGAAGGCAAGTGAAGTGAACGAAAAAATTCGAAAGTGCCTTGCACAGCTGGGTTATGGCGAGATGACACTGAGACCTTTGCCCTCTGGAAAGAATGGAAGTAGACCTGCCAAGGGTCCGAAACCTAATAAAAGCCAACGCTTGTCCTATACTCCTACATCTGGCCAAATCCTCGTGAAAAGGCTTCTGGTTAAGCAGCTTCTACTCATCAATACTCAGAACCAAATGCTTGAGAAACAAAAGGAGACTATTGAGAATCAACGATTGTCAATAAACGATCTCACAGAAAAGAATCAGAAGGCAAGTATAATATTATTTTCCGTTGTCCATCCATTTGTTTAGAAACATTAACATTGAGATTCCTCTTTATTGCCAGCTTCTTTTAGAAATTGAGCACTTGAAGAAGAAAAATCAGAAGTTGAGGAAGCCAGACCTTGTAGTCGTGAGTCGAGGTTCATCTCCAATTGGTTCAGATGGTGAGGATTCCATTCTCCAGAATAGAGGACTCGTAAAAAGAGCTGAACAGCGAGTCCTACCTCGGCACCGGACATACACCATCAGGCGCCGGTTGCAACAAATTAAACCCCCCGTACCAACACGAGAACCACGTTTAGAATTGAAGCAGGACAAGGTTGAAGATTTGAAGGAAGGCAGTGAATTGCCCCCATCTTCTTCCACTTCAACTCCTCTACCAAGGAAAACACGCTCATCATCACGCCCCGATGACCTCGTCCCATCCGGTGACTTGACTATGAAACGAAAACGACGTCGTAAACATCAGCAAATGGGAGAATCGGAGGCTGCGACAGAGGAAACCCCGGTCACAAAGTCAAAATCAGTGGCAATAGCAAACGGGTCAGAGTTAAAGAAACCCCTTCCCAAATCTCATCCTAGGATCCGGATTCATTTAGAAGAAAACTACATATCTACTCCAGATCCAGAATTCCTTCCTTCAACTCTCTTCAAGGAAGTTGGAGAGCAAGAGATACCGGAAGTCCTGCCGGGAAACATTGAGGCAAGTTAAGAGTTAATTCGCGGATTTCAGTTTAAACGTTAAAAAAAAGTTATCAATTGATTGATTCTTGATTCAGGTTCCGAGTTGGAGAAATCGGCAAGTTCAGCCGACACACCGATCAGCTGGAATTGAGGATTTGGATGATTCTGCATACTCGAAGCGACACTGGAAGGCCGAGGAAGATGAGAAGCGGAGGAAACGGTGGGATGCTCAGAAGACTCGAGAGGAACAGTATGTGGAGCAACTCAAAGAAAGATTGGCACTGAGGGCAAAGAGCCGGAAGAAATTCAATCGAGGACGTTCGAGGAAGACCTCGTAAGTGCTGAGTCAATGTCATAAGCAAGGTGCTAGTGGAATTACTTTTAAATTACTTCTTTTAATTATACGTCTTTTAATTTGTCTTTAGTGAAGATGCCTGGGATGAGTTGCCTTGGATAGAGTCCTTCCACCCAAACCCCAAGGAGGCTCTGTTTCTGCAAATAGAAGATGAGGTCCCCCTCAATGTCTTTGGACATCCACTTCCAGCCTTCACGCAGACGTAAGCCTTGAAAACCCACACGACATATTTATTTCCCAGCCTCTCCTTGCTAGGGGTCAAAAGTGATGGAATTTGGTTTTTAGGGAATTTCGTCTTCCGTGGACTCCGGTTCGCCCAAAAAAGCATGCAAGGAGAGCGAAACAGGAGGAAGGAGACGCATGTTTACAACGGGAAAGATTAAGCTCGTCGGATACGGACGATGACGATGAGCAGTGAAAGGGATCTGCCCTTCCACGACTGGATTTAAGAAATAATTTAAGAGAAACAAAGTATTATATTTACCAAATCCAATATCTGTTATGGCTTCCGATCAGGTATGCGTATGCCGCATTAAACTCCTATTTTCAGAAACATTTTGACATCCTGCATGCACAGGTGGACGGGGTTAGTTGATTTTCATGTGTTCATCCGGGGCTCTCATTTTTATTTATTTGAAATTTTCAATGATTTCTAATTTAATTAATTCTAAAAGTGTCCTTTTTTCTACTGTTTTTCAAGGGTTCCGAGATTTCAGTATTCATTTTGAGGGAGTATGAGTCGGTCCACAACATGAATGATGCCTATAACAATACTTAGCAGTCACGCCTTACCCTTGTAGTTAAATACTAAATTCCTGATATACTCACCATTGGTGGACATGATGTCTTTCTTTACCACGTCCGCATCATTTACCTGTTCACAAACAAATGAGCCCGTTATCTCCAATGAATTTCTTTTTGTGGAGGAAAGTTGCACGTCAAGTCCTCTCACCTTCATTCTCTTTCTTGCGCAAGTGACGCCTACTACATTCCCCCTTGTGGGGACGTCATAGACGAGATTTGGCTTGTAAGCCTCCGAGGACGCCATGGAAGGGGAGATGTGATTCTTCATTACTTTTGTCCTATACTGAGGATCCGTTTGTAGTCGTCGGAGACGGGAGGCTCCGATTGATCTGAAGGCCGTATCAGTGGGTACGAAAAATGTGTACTGATTACCCTGATTACCGTGTGAGATGTCAATGGCTTCAGGATCCTGTTGTAGTATTGATTCCATCGTCTGGAGGAAGATTCTGTCCAAAAACTTCAATTCTTTAATACCCTTGAGCCGTGAATGACCCATGAGAGGACCCGACATAGAGGGCATCACTTACGAGTAGTTTCCACTTTTCCGTAGAATGTCTCCTGTGCTTTCAGTAGCTGGGAAAAGCACTTTGGAAATAATATGGAGGACGCCTAGATGACAAAGAAACCGAAAATGAAGAAAACGGAATCTAACTTCGGGCGTGGGCGGCGTGTCTGTCTTGGCCTTCTTACCATTTGCGCCTTCAATGTCTGCCGTCTCAATGATGGCGTCTTCTACTCCGTAGGCCTTCCGATAAACTTGGAGTCTCAATGAATTTTCCCCGTCCAGAGAAGTTATCATCTTACAATTTCAGTTGGAATCAAATTAAACTTTAAACTTTGGGTAATGTATGACGTTTTAGGTTAATACCCGATGATTTGTAATTGTTCCCGTTTTAATCCGTGGTCCCGCATTTGCATGGAAAAGAAGTAACCGTCTCGCCAAATCTGGATTATGCTTTGCTTCTTCCAATAACTCGTAGTCAATTGTGTACCAGGCGGCTTCACTTGGAGCAAAGACCGTAAAGTCCCCTCGTCCGTTGAACATTTCATCAAGCCCTGCGACCTGCGCCAACTGGGTGAAAGTAGTCAAGTGACGATTCTCAGCCAACTCCATTACGGTCCGGGCTGAAATCAGAGGAAGAAGCAAGGCATCAGTTTCTAATCTCATCAGGACGGGGCGGGTCAAGCGTTATGATAGACGAATGCGTTGGGGTCCTCACCCCGGTCCGGAATCAGAACATCATCAAGAACGTAAACAACTCCATTTCCACCCAGGAGAAATTCCCCTTCACCGTCCCTGACGCGATGACCTTCAACCACGTGACCCTTGTCCGGATCACAATCGAATCCCACTCTCTGTGGCCCAATGGACTTTGCTTTGAACTCTTCAGTGATTACAGGAAGGCACATGACGTGCGGGATGACATGATTCTCTAACATGGCAGTACAAGCGGCAGGGTCATTGAACATTTTTTCTAGTCGTGATGGCGGGATTTTGAGGAAAGCTTCATCGGAAGGGGCCAAGAGTGTAAAAGTCCCTCCGCGCAAACGCTCTTCAAACCCGCAACGTTGCATCGCGTCCGCCATTTTTCGAAAACGACCATCCTAAAAATAGTTTTAACATCAAAATTAAAATAATGATTTCCAAACCCGTTCCGATCTCAGTAGCCTCTCCACCTCGATGACGATTTGTCCGACGTCCCGTGGTATGAAGAGCCTCGGATCCAGTGGATGGTCGATCAAATGCACGACACCTTAGGGAAAACAAAGGCCTGACGCCTGACCTTCTGAGCTTTTTCAATAAAGTGAAGTGGGTTACCATTTGTGGCCTCTTGGTCCTTTCTAGAGATGAGGATGCAGTTGACTGTCTCCATCTGAAAATTAAAACATGCATTTTGAATACAATTAAAGCTGGGTAGTTTGAACAGTTTGGAGTTGAGGAATCAACAAGGGAGCCTACACCGGTGGAGTACTTCGAAATTCGAAGCTTCTGTGAATTGTGCTTGGAAACGATTTCAGAATTCCCAGCAAATTCCTTTGAAATGTGCTTCTGTGCACTGATGTGATAGTTGAGGATTGGATCCCTCCGTGATCTTGATATTCTTCCTCCGATCGCACCCCCCATCACCGTGTCAAAGGCGTGGTCAAGCGGTGCAAACAGCGTAAAAGTCCCGTCACGAATCAAGTCCTCGGCAATTCCTGCTTGCTCCAAGTATTGAACAAACTTCCGGGCTCCCAACTCCCGCGCAGTTTCCAATACATTCTTCAATGATTTCACTGGAATTACAACAGAATGGAGTTAAATTGGAATTCGTTCAAGTCTCAAACTAAGCATTCACTATATTCATCACCTCCAGTGCATCCTTCCTCTCCCCCGATTTGTTTGTAACCTTCGCAGCATTCGTAACGAATTATTCTAAAAGGAAATGAATTTGGATTAATTTCTAATTTACTAATTGTCCCAGCGTTTCTTTATTTTCCAAACTTACGTTTCCTTTCCACATACTTTTCGGACTGGCCAATACTTACATTCTGTCCAGTACTTTTTATTCAATTCTGGAACTTCTTCAACAATGCAAGCGTTGGGGCTGGGGGAATACAGGAATAATTACTTTAGAATTAGAAAATCGATAATCACAGTTTAATTCCAATACCCTTGGCTTTTGGTGACTTTGATTTGCCACCAAGGAAGGCGTCCCTTGGAACTTACAAGGGACAGAAGACCAATGAGAATTAAAACTCGGAACTGAAACGATCTTTCCATCTTTCTTGCTCCACGCCTTACTCAGAACTGCTCGCAAGTTTAAGAAAACTTGCTTAGAAACTAGAGAATCTAGAACAAATCCTTTGAGCTCTCAAGTTGGTGAAATGATGTTGAGCAGAAGAGGGATTTTTGCAGACGGAAATCGCATCAACTCTCATCGAGAAGCTCTCAGAATCCTTTTTCCTTGTTTTTATATTTAGATTAGTTATGAGCATCACTTGACACAGTTGAGCCCAGCAGGCCAAGGATTTGGGCTACTCAATCATTCCAACTTATTCCAAATAAAAAGAACCAGGCCAGATGTTTAGGAAAAGGAGGAACTTCCCTATTTTTAATTATAAAAATCTAAAAGTGTTAATAATTTAAGGTTATAATAACAACGTAGGAAAGTAAGGAATGGAAAGATGAGCATATTTAGGTTGCTTGGTCATGCCCCATTTGTGGCAGTGAGTTCTGTTCGGTTCCAGTGGATTCCATCCGAGTCCCCTGGAAATCTAAATCCCAGGTATTCTTGAGGAGAAGATGGAGACGGAGAATGGACATGTACTTGTGCATACTTTGTACTCTGATTCTGATTGGTTGAGCTCATTTCAAGATATTCCTCTTCCGAGGTTGTGGATGCGAGCAGAGTCCTCGAGTGAGGTTGTGGGTGACTATGAAAAAATGAATACGGTCTCCGAGTATTTGCATATGGCGGAGGAGACGGGAGTCCAATTTCAGCTTCTGGTGAAATGGAGAGCCTTAATAGACCTCTGGGTGGTTTCCGGGGTAGTGGGATTTCATAGCCGTCGTTCGCCTCGTAGCCCGGTGGAAGATGGGACGAAGTTGAGTTTGTTCGGATGCTCACGTTCTCACTATCACTTCCTAACAGTTCCAAATATTTAGGAAATGGGACTTGGGGGCGGGTTTCATAGTCAAAGGCTGTCCCTTCCTGGTAATGCTGGGGGTTCGGCGATGGGGAAAAGACAGGCGACTCGGCCCCTTCCAGCTCTGACGCCTCTAAACAAAGTAAAAAATCGAGCTGTTTCAACAATCAAGTTAACAGTGAACACTTTCATGGGTTTTCAGATTACAATCTTTAATTAATTACCTCCGTGGGGGTCTGAGTTTAGGAATGGTGATGCATTTTGATAATGCGGGAGTTGACTGTTTGATTGGCACTGCATCTCCCTGTCGTCAGCTTCTGCTATTCGTTCCAGGTGATGGAGACAGTCTTTGAAAGTGGGGCGATTCTGCGGTTCATATTCCCAGCAGCTGAACATGAGCCACGTCCTAGAATTGGTAAGGGTTAGAAGAGATAATCTTAATTAAGAGTCCGAATTACCTAAACGGGAGTGACAAAATATTTAGTTGGAACGCTTACATTGACGGGGGTGAGTTGGGTGGGTCTTGGAGGCGTCCGCCAGTCCGTACGTAATTGAGTACTTCCACATTGCTCCTGGCAGGGTAGGGCTGATGACCCAAGGTCAGGATTTCCCATAGAAGAACACCAAAAGACCAAACATCGGACTGTGTTGTGAAAACTCCATCTACAAGAGACTGCAAAAGGGATCCCGTTATTAATTCAACAACAAATTTTTAACATGATTTTTTTTTTAATTGAAGCCTTACCTCTGGCGGCATCCATCTTACAGGTAAAAGGCCTTCCCCTTCTTTCCGATAGTAATCGTTCCTGTAGACATCCCTTGCCAGGCCAAAGTCCCCAATTTTTACAACCCTTTCCTGTGACATGTCCGGAAGCACGGTAATCCTCACCAAACAATTTCTTGCTGCCAAATCTCGGTGTACAAAATGTTTCTCTTCCAAGTAGACGCAACCCCGAGCGACATGGAGAGCAATTTGGAGTAAATCTCCAAAAGTGAATGTAGACTGGGTATGAGTTGGGGGAAGACGGCTGGAGCGGAGGTGGGAGAGCAAATCACCACCACTCATCAGTTCCAGGATTAGGCACGGATCCGCATCAATACAGATGCCGAGGAGTTCCAGGATATGGGGATGATGGAATTGTCCCATCAGACGAGCCTCTTCCACAAATTGCAGCTTCTCTTTTGTCGTTGCTCCTTTCCGAAGGGTCTGGAAGAATTAAATCCAAAATCATTTTTTAAAAAATCCAAGGAGCCAAAAACATTAGAACTTTAGGAAAGTGACCTTGATTGCCACGCGAGAGCCCAAGGGCCCAGTAATGGGATGCCTTTCGTGAAGAGTCCGAGCATACCCTTCGTAGACATCACCAAAGGCTCCACTCCCTAGATGCGTGAGGAGTGTGATTTGGTTCCTCTTGACTTTCTGGAGGGGAAGACTGTCGGAATCGAACTCAAGGAGAAGGTCGGCAGCGTAGAGAATGTTGTTCTGATGGACACCGCTGGGGAGTTCACGGAGTGTAGCCAACTCTACTTCACGACGCTCCGAGGACGTAGGGCTGCCTTGCAGCGTTGGTTTCTCCTTTTGTTTCCTTCGGTAAACTATAACAGGATACAAATTGTCAGATACATTTCAATTCTGCACAAAGGTGCATGATTATTCTTCTCCTTCCTAACTTACCGTAAATAAAAAGGAGACCAAACGCTGCCAGTGTCAAGACCCCAAGCGCAATTATCCCAAAAACAGTGCCAATATTCTGCGGCTCTGAAGCCAAGATCAACAGCTCACCCAATGACACGACGGAACTCTCTCGACTGAAATCACTCCACCCGTATACATTTTTAGAGCGCACACGAAATTCATAGCGAGATCTTGAGTCCAATCCAGTCACTTCCCACCGGTTTTCAGTCCCATTGTAGACGAGAAACCAGTTCAAATTCTCCTTCCTCTGGGGTGGAGGTTCGGAGACAAATTTCTGAGCCACTTCCGCCGTGTCTCTCTTCCTGCGTTCCATTTCGTGGGCTTTCTTAATTGGTTCTGTGTCATTGAATGGGATGGACTTGAGACGACATTCCAGACTATACGAATCCACGATAGCTCCATTCTCTTCACTTTTAGCCCAACTCACTTCATAGATTGATTTCCCAATCCCACGCACGATCGGGAGTCCAGGTGGGCCTGGTTTATCTGCCAGCGTCTCAACTTCCAGTTGTTGTTCCAGGGGCCAATAAAAAGGTTCTGAAGGGTCTCCAGCATACCAAGCCTTGATTCTAAAGCCATACATCGTCTTTGGCTTCAATCCATCCACAGTCACGTTGTAAGTTTGTCCTCCCACAGTCCCTTTTGTCAGCGCAGTTGAGTTCCATTCTGAAGACCAACCTAGGCGATACACGAACTGGTGCCTAAAGAAAATACAAACAAATAAATTTATGAACCATCACCCTCAACAGCTCATTCTCCAGTTGTGAGTTGAAAACATACTTGATGATTTGGGAAGCATTTGGAGGAGTCCAGGAAATGGAAATTTGATGAGGCGTGGCCAGAATGAGGCGCATATTGTTAGGATTTGTGAAAGTTTGAATTTCCCTAATCTCGGATTTGCTGAATTCATCCCCAATTTCAGAGTAAGCGACAACCCAGACTGCGTAATTTGACCCAGGTCGAAGTGTTGTAATGTTAAGCATAAATTCTGTATTATTTTGATTCGCTGCTGCATCTGTGGCAGCCCAAGTATGATTCGGTCTTGCGTTTGAGCCCACGGCCTCCCATTCCACAGCATACCAAACTTTCCCACCGTTTAGCTTCTCCGGTTGTGCCCAACGGACTTGGAGAGCGGCGGGGGTCAAGGGACGAAGGGAAAGAAGTTTTGGTGGCATGGGCGCTCCTGGAGCGGTGGTAAATACAACTGGAGATGAAAATATGGGAGGGAGTCCTTCCTGTTGAGCGTAGTAGCTGGAAACAGATAGGAAAAGCGTGTAGGAAGTATATGGGTGGAGATCATCGATTCGGAGTACGGAGGATCCATTTGTAATTTGGGCCTATAGGGAAAAAAGAGAATGTCACGAAAGTCATGATGAAGCCCGAAAAGAGAAAGTAAAGCGCATATTATGAATTTCGTTTGATCCGTTTAGGAGAGGATACTGGAGTGAAGAAATGTGTTAATCACACTCACGCATTTTAAAGACGTCCTTGTACAGGCTGTGATCCCTTTCTCATCAACTGTCCCGTAGTAAACAGAGTAAGATGGACTGGGAGTTGACACTTTTTCCAGAGAGCAGTTGAGTGTTTCAGGGCGTGGGAGACGAAGAGTTAGGGAGTGGGCAGAGTGATTCAGTAAAACGGGTTCTTCCACTTCCAATTTGAGCGGAATTAAACAGTTCCTCTCTGAAAAGAAATCAATTGTCATTCAATCGGGGGTTCCCGATCGACTCAGTTGAATTTTATAATAAGATGACTGCGTACGCGGGAAGGGTTGAGCACTTGGTCCAAGGACGCCAACTTCCCGAAGAAGTGGTCCGACCCCATTCGTTAGCTGCGTTATGCCACTTCCACCTTTTTCTCCAGCGTAAAGTGTATGAGAATTGGAGCTTCGAGGAGAAATCCAGTAGACGTGCCGCTTGTCGCTTGTAAGTCTAAACGGTGTCGCAATTCCACTTGAGCCAGCTGCCCCAGTAAAATTGACAAGAGGGAAACAATTGCATCCGTCTTCATCTGCCAACCAAATTGTACCATGGTCGTTGAAAAGGATTCCTCTTGAGGGACCCCCATCCAGTCCAGTTCCGTCAAACGCAACTGCATCTCCGATTGACTGGACTCGACTGCAATTGCATTTCCTAAACAAGAAGAACGCCTCATTAGTTTCCTGAATTTAACCTTTAACGTCTGTAAACTGCTCTTACTGCTGCCGTGAAAGGAACGGAGTTTCCATACCGCCGTCGTCCATCGTAGAATACAAGGTGACTATCCCATTCCGACGTGATGTGGTCCACAAAATGGAACTGGAAAGCATTGAATTCAATTCAGTTAACCTTAATTAGTTGGGAATTAATAGACATTATTGATACGAATTTATTGCATATGTCCGAACCTTGTGAAGGGATTGACTGCAATAGCCATGATTGGCGTGGATGAGTTTACCAGAGTCGTAACCCTTTGCCATTCTCCCAAATCCAGCATCTCAATTGAATACCTTTCCTTCCTCTCTGCCGATTCGGAAATCCAGAAAAGTTTCCTAGCAATCCAGTTCACAACCAAATTGGACGCGACGACGCTCTCCTTGAGAGTATGGATCTGGGAAGGAAACGTAGGCAATTTAAGATCGGAGATCAAATTCCAGTTTGTTTAAACTAAATTGGAATCGATGGAATCATAATTGAAATTAGCAAATCTTTTTGGAATCGGTATCCGTACCCTAGTTTTATTGGTTCCGTTGAGTCTTGATCGCATGAGGTATTGCCCTTCGTCAAACCAAAACAAAGTCTCATCCAACGCCAGGTAGGCAATTGTGTGAGGGTTGGAGGCTACAAATTGGTTTAATTATTACAAAAGTTACTCACATGAGAATTTAATTAGTAATTAAAAAAAAAAGTTGATCATTTTGTGTTCTTACGACTTGTAAGCGTCTGGAATCCATTTCTGTCTATGTCCAGAACCTGCACTTTGTCACCCGCCGTAAGAAGAAGCTTTGCCAATGGACTCCCATTATCTGTTTCAACTTGGATCCTTCTGCTCATCCGACTTACGCCTGCATCCGTGTACCCCTGGATTGCAAACTGGTAAGAAGTGGACCCAGTAAGATTCTTGATTTCTGCACTACACTTGCGGAGATCCACTTGGAGAGAACAGTCAGAAGCCTTGACACCTTCCTTCCAGCAATGGACCAAGTAACCCAGGATGACCCCGTTCGGTTCCTCCGGACTGTCCCAGCGAAGTTCACCTCCAATCAGCTCAGCGTCAGCAGGAGAGGAAGCTCGAAAGTAAGGGTAGGAAATCCTCTCCAAAAATATCCGTGGATTTAAAGGCTCGGAGGGTTTCCCTGAAGGAGTCCGTCGTTTCACTACGGTCGGCTTGGATAGAATAAAATATTAGTATATCAGTGGGAAATATTCAGCAGCAATTAATTACCTTTGACGAAGCCCAGAATGTCGCCGCAGTAATTGAAATTTCAATCTCAGTGTACGCACTAAAACGAGGGAACGATGCGCTCTCATTTTTTCTGTTGTCAATTCGAATGAAAGACTGCGATGTCGGCTGAAATGAAAAATCAAAATTCACGGAAAGTTAGAAAATGTTGGAAGATTTGTTGAGATGAAATTGAAATTGAAAATAGATTTGGTGAGACTGATCTTCTGTGAGAAACCAGGAACGGTGAGAGTGCTTACTTCAAGATTAAAATCGTTAATTGAAATGTCGTAAAAAATGGCTCCTCCTCGAGACTCGCTCACAGCTTGCCAAGAGATGGTGAAGATATCCCACTTCCCATTCAGAGAAATAGACCAAGGAAGAACTCCTGACGGAGTGACATTCTGGTTCGACCCTACTGGACCTCTCTTCTCTTCATCAACAACAAGGACATGCGTAATGTTGGAAATGGAGTCGATGGGAATCAGGGAATCTCCGCCATTGAGTTCTTGAATCATGGCTTGGGAACCACTCTGGAGCACTAGCAGCCGCTCACTGAAAAATCTGATGGGACCCGTAAATGATGTTTCTTCAAACCGTGCAATTTCCTTTGGAGTCTCTGTAGAGGTTCCACGGTTGTAATTCATTTGGAAAAGGGCAGACCCGGTACTACTTCGAGTAAGCCAAAAGATTCTTTCCGCTTCCGTGTCAACTGAGACTGAGAGGATGCGGATACCGGAGAAGAGTCCAACTGAGACCAGGTTCTGTTGGTTTCTTCCGTTGAGTCTTGAGATTTCAATGGAATGTCCAGTAGTCCAGATAAGCAGGGCTCGGGCACTGTCCAGCGTAATCTCAAGTGCAGTGGTGACGACCGGGAGATACTCCGGAGTCACCTGGATCCGATCTTCCTGGGCATCGTGGACACTTGCACGGAGAATCGCTTGTTTCTTTGGATTTGACCAGTAGATCTTCTGCCCCGTGGGATCAAAGGAAATTGAATGAGCAAACGTGATGCCGTCAAGGTGTGAAAGTTTGCTCCTGGCAAATGGATATTGAAATACGGAACCATTCGTCAAAGAGAAGAAAATGGCAAATGATGAAGCAGTCATTGAGGAAATGGAGTCTTTGGATGAAGGGAACAGGAGGGGTTTGACGGAATCTCCCAAGGCATCTGTTCCATAGAGTCCAGACTCGGACGCCCAAAAGAAACTCACGTTTGAGGAGGATTGGCGGAGTGTGTGACCTCGAAAAGGAGAGGTCAAAGGACTCTGCCCACTCGCCGAGTAAGCAAGGACCTAAAAAAATGCATTTTTAGAATAGAATAAGTTTCCAAGTTATTTATGTTGTGATTTTACTTGAATTGAGTATTCAGTCGATGGCTGGAGATTCTCAATCAGGAATTGAGTCTCATTGATTCCAGAGTAGGAAACATTGTTGGAGAGCCTCACTTCATAACTCCAGTCTGACCAGGATCCGTCACCTGGAAATTAACAGATCGGTTGACATTATTTTCCATTCTTATTTCCATCCGGCTTAAGGTAAATGAAATAATTGAAAAATGAAAAGAGTGAATTAATGTAATCAGTAGGTAGTCGAGAAGCAAACGGCGTACCTGTGCACAAAGCCAAAAACAAGCCAAGGATTTTGTACTAGTTGGGAAGGGGTCTCTGCCTGCCTCTCTGCTTAAGAAGACATGGAAAACTCAAAAGAATCTGTCGTCAATTAATTAATTTTACTATTATTAATTATTAAGGAGCTCAGTTTAGTCCTGGGAGGAGATGACGCTTTTGGGTTCGTGCACAGGTACGAACTTGCAATGTGAGAAAG
>Ga0194135_10001818_pt1 | contig 12845 bp, 15 predicted proteins | sample LitLau_LLRF_2013_FD_134024 | JGI IMG/M metagenome (GOLD analysis project Ga0194135, IMG submission 134024) | Freshwater sediment microbial communities in response to fracking from North America - Little Laurel Run_MetaG_LLRF_2013 (version 2) | ecosystem: Environmental > Aquatic > Freshwater >... | reverse complement strand
TATCCGGATTGTGCAACATGATTCATAGCTTGCTGGAGTGCAACCATCGCATCCGGCCCACCAGCTTGAATCTTTTGAATGAGATCTGGAGGAACTGATTTCAAGAAATCTACTTTTCGAGCTGCCTCCATCATCTTAGTTGGATCTGGTTTTCCAAAAATAGATGTGTCGCCTGGAGTAGCCTTAGGGTCAATTTTCCACACATCGGCAAAGTTTGCCAAAGTGGATTCAGCACCTTGAGTTTGACCTTGCGTTGGGACTACACCATTATTTTCTGTTCCTGTAGAAGCTTGAGTTCCAGGAAGAGCTTGTCCAGGTTGAGCTACTTGAGTAGGTCCAGGTTGAACAGCAGGTTGCGGAGGAGCCGAACGAAACATATCCATGATACCCATGATGAAATCTCCAATGTATAAAGGTGAGGTGAGAAAGAATTAGTTGGTGCCAGAAATCTTATTGAGAGCAGTTACTGCTGCTACAGACCGATCAATAATATACCCAAGAATCATAAGTTGTCCTTTTAGGAATGACTCTTGCTGCATAAAATCTCCTGGGCTGACTGGATCTAGTTTTAGTCCAAGGATCTGCTCAGCAATATTCGCTCGCTCATTCTGGATGAGTTGCAACTGGAGTTCAGATAGAACAGAATTTTGCATCTGTTCCTCTTCTGTCATTGAGTATCGTGTAAAGGTTGTTGGAACTATTGTTCCCATGATTGTTCCTATTTAGTAGGTACTGGGGGAGATACTGGAGCTGCAGATGCTGCACCAATTGCAGGAGATTGTCCTGCGGATTGTTGGTTCTGGGTTGTAGTTGGAGTTGTAGGATTGCCAGTTAATGCTGGCGGTGTTGTTCCTCCAGGTTGCTGTGCAGGATTATATCCATATTGTTGTGGAAGTGGTTGAGGTTGATTAAATTGTTGCCCCTTCTGAGCAAACATTTCTGCAACTTGCTGCCATTGTTGCAAAGCTTGCTCATAGGCTACTTGCTGCGGAGATTTCTCAAATGGAGTTAGATTAACATTTCGAGTCTTCATCAGATAAGAAAACATTGGACCAATATTGTATCCAGCTCCAATTGCTTGAGAAGATCCAATTGTCTGAAGCGCAGTTGTGAAATCATCTCCATTGATGATCTTATCATTAGGATTTAGACCATCTGTGATTGTGAATGTAGCAAATGATTGTCGCAATTGGACTGGATCAATCTGAACTGTCTTCTGTTGAGAAGGTGAAAAGATTGAAATACCAGCCTGATACTGCATTGTGTTTGCCTTTAGAATCTGCTTCAATGGAGTGAAGACTTGAGATTCATATGACATTGCACAAAGTTGATCCCGACCAGAGGCATTAGCCATCACAGATTGATATTCATGAAGAGTTTTATTCCCCTTCACAAATTGACCTTGACGAGCCTGATTCTGTCCATTGATCTGATTCGCCATCTGCATAATCTGAGGAAGCTCTTGGAAAGCTACTGCAGATTGATCATCCCGGAATGGAATAGAATAGTATGCATCAGAGATTGGCTTTCCATATGCAGCTGGTCGCAAAGGAATCTTAGCATTCGGAGAATCGGAATTGATGTGAGCCTCAGAGATCAGCATTGGATTATAGATTCCACGATCGCTGATTGCACGACGCCTAGCTGCCATTGCAGAATTCACTAGAGCAGAAGCTACTTCCTGGAATGGTTTTGCATTGTTAGCAAGAGACTTCGTTTGGAATCCGAGACCATCATGATTTGGTTGGCCAATCAAAACTGGCAGATAGTCATGGACATTTGTCTGTCTTTCCGCATATACAAGCACGGAATGATTGACATAGATGAACTTCCAGATCTGTGGGGTATTTGCTGCAGGAACCCGTAGATTGAAATCTGAAGGAAGAATGCGCGCATAAAGCGTAGTAACTTCATAGAGATTTTTATAGTTGATCTGATTCTGCCGCTCGAACATCCCAGCCCAAGCCATCCAATCAGTGGAGAGCTTGGGATTCTTTGTGATCAGCGCTTCAGGATTGATTTGCGGAATGTAGTAAGATTCGATACCACCAGGACCAGGAGAAGCTCCAGTACCAAATCCAGATTCAAATGCCTTTACAATATTCTGCACCATCTTATCAGGAAGTTCATTCAGAAACTTCTTAAGTTTGATACGAGACATGAGTTCAGTTTTCCCGATGAACTCACCATCCTTATAGATATCTGTCGGAGCGCAGCGAGAATCAAAGAAGGTATTGTATGGATCCCAACGCTTCAGAGTATTACCTTCCCAGATAACTTCCTTAGGTTTGCCTTCCTTACCAGCTTTGAATGTGAGATCTGTTTCCAGAGCTGCAGTGACTTCTCGACCCCAACCAACTTCAATGAAAGATAGATTGTACTTGAAGCCATCTCGGAAGAACATAATGAGTTCATCTACCCAACCACCACGGATAGAATTCTCTTCAATAACTGCTTGATATTGTAGAGCTGCATCTTCATCTCCAGGTGGCGCTACCCAACCAAATATAGGTTGTCCAGTTAAGAAGACTGAAGCCTGATAAGTGACTGCAGATTCCACTTGTGGCATAACTACTGGAACTTGAACATTCTGAAATTTTGTTGGATCGTAATATCGATTGGAGAGTTGAGCCTTAGCTTGTTCAGTTGTCCAATCTTTTTCTCGAATGTATGCGAGGTCAGCAAGTCGAAACATTTCTCGAATGTTCCACTGTTGATTTAGCATTTGATAGCATTGACGATAAAACATCAAGAGTGACTCTTGAGATTTATCTGGAATAATCATCGCAGTTGATGCAGCCATTAGAGTCTCTCTAGTAAAAATATAATAATGAATATAGAAATGAGAATTGTACGCTTACCCTACGCTTGCCGGACTAACCGTCCAGGTATCGTACGAAGTTGCTCGATAGTAAAGGGCACGTAATCCGCTTAGGCGGATTTCTTTCGCTTCGCTCAACCCTTGACAATCTGCGCCTACTTCTAACGCTACGCTGTGCCGGCAGCCCTAACGCTTCGGGCGCGCTGTCGAAACTAAACTAGTTATCTCAGAATGGTGAGCCCACAGATTCATGAGTAACACGAATATTTGCATGTTCTTGATTCTCAAGTACCAATCCGCCCATCATGAGATGTCCATACAATTCAATCATCTTTGGCGCATAGGTCAAGCAATCTAGTAGACCATCTGTATTATTTGTTCTCATTGGATTGAAACCTCCAATCTGGGAGTTTACTTGAGCCGCGCAGGACGGATGAACTAGAATCTCACCAGCTAGTAGAGATTTGAACATTCCTAAGATTCGAGAGTTCTTAGAATAGCTGCCTGAGTAAACTTCTACAGCTTCAATTCCAAGGATCTGTCTCTGGCGGCAGATGAATTCAAACCAATACTTAAGAGTGTACTGATATGCATTCGACTCAATTCCTATGACTCTACAGTCATGAGTCAGAGCAATCTTAAGAGATTCTACAATCGTATCTCCAGGTGAAAGTCTACCCTCCTTTATTTGCTTGCAGACCGGGCGCCCATCGAAAACTTCGAAATACATTATTGATACAGCATCGGCATTTGCTTTATCTGTCGCAGGATCAATAATGATGAAGTTTCCTTGATGGATTTCATCTGGAAGAATAGGATATGCAGGAAGCTTCGAGAGATCCACTAGATGATTGACTGAGACATTCTCATCATTTAGAACTTCAGCATAGAAGACTTCTGGGCGACCTGAGGCAAGATCGTTTGAGAATTCTTTCAAAAGTTGCTGAATTGGCTGCAGATCTTCCCAGAGTGATGTACCATCAGAAAGGATACCACCAGCAATAAACTTCATCCAGGTTGGATTCTGTTTGATGCGACGCAGTAAGCTCCATGGCGTAGGATACATATTTGCAATGAAAATGTAAAGACATCCATGAGGTGACTTTGCTTTCATTGCTGTACCATACAGCTCAGATTCTAGCTGCATCGAGATGACTTCAGACTGCGCATCAATCTTGCTCTGAATATCATCGAAGAGCATTACATCTGGTCGCTGATGCTTCACATTCAAACCGCGAACTGATTCTACAGTGCCTGCAGCTAGAATAATATCTCGACCACGGAATCCGAACTTCTTAAGAACTTGCTGATCGGTTTCTATACCAATCCGCCAATCTCCAAATACCTTTTTGATATTCGGCTCATCAAGAAAATCGCACACATCAGAAATGATGGCAACTGCTTTTGGGATTGAGTGTGCGCAAACTAGAATGAATTGTCGCTTCGTGAAAAGGATTACATAGAGCAAGAAGATCTTGATAAATGTAGTCTTTGCGAATCCACGAGGTAATCCAATCGCGAGCTGAGAAAAGTCTCGAGATTTATGAATATATGTAAGTAGCCAATTCCAGATAGCTTTGAAAACTGAAGGAAAGAAGTAGCGAAAAACTAATGGCATCGCGAGGGCGGCTAGGAAATCTAGATTAGTTCTCGCTAGTTCTTCTACCTGTGCAGCTTCAAAATTTGCATCTTGGATTGGAGCATCAACTGGAGATTGCTCAGGAGTTGGTGGATTCGTAGCCTCTAATCCAATCTTCTCTGCCCAAGATTGAGCACTCATTTCTTAGGTCTCCGAGAAATCTCAAGTTGAATTCGCAAAAGTTGTTCTCGTGCGGCTTGTTTATTCAATTCGCGCAGGCGAGAAGATTCCGAAGCTGCAGCTGCTTTTCGCCGCACTTCTGCAGCAATTTGCAATTCTTCAACTTGTCGGAGCAAGTGAAGATTCTGGGGTGAGCACATGATTTATTTCCTTTGCATCACTAGTTGATTTTCTGGATTCTAATAGTTCTCTCATTCTTCCTGATTGCATAGTTACAAGTTCTTGTGATCCTGCTTTGATGACTTGATTATTCACATTGGTGGTGAATTGTTGGAAGATTTGTGTAGGCATATTTAGATTCACTACTGTAGATTGAGGTGTGATATTTTCCGGAGCAGCTGCACCACGACGCTTTGCTGCATTGACAACTTGAAGGAGTTTTGCAATTTTGAGAGGATCAAAGAGCATTCCCAGAGATTTCGAAAGTCTCTCCAGGAGTTGATCTTCAAGTGTATCATATTTTGAATCTCGCTCAGTTTGTGAGGCAAGATTTTGAAATCTAGCTGCCGCAACTTGTTCTGCAAATCCATCCTGAGATAGGAGTTGCGAAATTCTGGAAGGAGAAACTCCAATTGCAGATGCAACCATTTCTGGTGCAAATCCTTGTCCTAGAAGATTTAGTGCTTTCGTTTCTGTTGCGGAGAGATTCTGACTCATGGGGCACCTGCAGAATGATTTATTGTCTTCATTGTAATTCTAGGGGCGAAAGATTCAAGGTAGGGATCGCGATGGATTTGAAAAAATTTAGGAAAATGAGGAAGCAGTAATAGGCTAAAATCGCTAGCACACTTCAAAAAAGGCCCGACGGCCCTCCCTAATTGAGAATGCTTCTCATTTGTATTTGAGAATGAGATTGATTCCCATACTTTACATTTCTTCACACTATAGCAACACTTCTTTACACTACCTGGGAGCGATTCTCTTGAAATCTGATCTTTTCTAGTATATGATTGAGGCTAGTTTGAAAGTTTGGTTCGCTGAACACCTCAGGAAGTAGCGGGATATCCGCCAAGAGGACTAGCTCTTTAATAATCTGAGAACCTCAGTCATAGCAAGACTGAGAATGCATCTAGTTTCACTGGGTGCATTCTCTAGAGTGCTAATCACATATATCTAAAGGAATTGAAATGAATCAAATTAAACTCACATTGCGTGCCATTCAAGCAAAGTTTCGCAGTACCTTTATGTTTGGATTGATTGTCCCTGAATATAAGGGTATTCATTGGTGTTGGAGTTATTCTGAATTGTTGGCATGGGCAGATCAGTATCCATACTCTGCTGATATCATTGCTAGTTTTCCTACTGGCTTTGGTGGACAGAATGCTAGAGTTGAATTTTCAGCTGGATACCCTGCATTGAACTATTAACCCTCAGAGTTTTCTACATGCATATTAGTTTCTAGTGTGCATGTGGGCTAATTCTAGCCAAGTAACCTAATCTAGGAGAATCTATTATGTCCAATGTATCTACTGCACATTCTATCGAATTGTTTGACCCAAAGAAGTCTAAAGCGCTGTCTGGTCAACGATTGGCAAAGATTGGATATAAGCAAACTGCTAAAATGACAGCGGATGGAATTACAGCACCAAAGAGTATCTGTGTTTCTATTCCGCAGATTCAAGATCAGGAAATCATTGCGAATATCTCCAAGATTCTGCCAATGATTCGCACAGCATTAGAAACTGCACAGGATTCCATGATTCGTTCATTGTATGAGAGCAAGAACAGTGATCCGACTAGATTCTCTGCTGTGCTGGATTCTGAAATCAGTATTGACGCGATCGCTGCATTCAATGAATCAGAATCTACTGGGTCTCGCCTCACTAAGGAGTATCTGGAATCATGGTTCAAATCTAATATTGCAGATCATCTATCTATTCTGATCGCCGAAAAACTGGGATTCTCTGATATCACTGAAGATAATATGGTTTTGATTGATCAGAAAGTATCTGGATTCTGCGGAGTTATTGCTTCCCTATCTGGTGGCAGGACAGTGCTCCCAGCTAATGTGCGCTCCAATGCTCGCAAGGCACTGGAATTGCATCCTGAGGCAGATACCGATGATACATGCAAGAAACTGATCTCTGCCCTAGATCGCATGGAGAAGGCGGAATCTGATCTACTGATGAATCTGTAGGATGTAGTTGGATGCAACAGAGCTAGCAGTCTGGAAATATAGTATAGGTAAAATGCCTTTGAGACTGCTAGCCCGTTGACCCTCCACCCCACACCTGCCCTCAAGTCTGATATCTAATATGCACATCTATCTTAGGTGCATACATATGGCTAGATGATCCTATCTACTAACTATATGTATATATCTACCCTACCTATTTATTTATTAAAATTTTGAATACCCCTACCCCCCGGAATCAGGTAGTCACTAGATAGATATAGTTGTATATGCACTCTAGATACTGGATACTCTAGTTATGTCTATCGAGTAGGTATTGACAACATAGGGCGCGCCTGTTACCCTGCTGTAGGCCTTCGGTCTGGCGGGCTAAAAGGCATTTTACCTTGCCTATTTAAGTTTTATCAAAGGAGATATCAATGAATGATATTATAAAGATAAAAGGCTACGTAATTAAAGAGCCATCTCTTTTACTATTGAATAAAAAATTGCCCTGGATCAATGCTGTGCAGTTATATGTTCAATGTACAGGTGTTCACATGAAAACTGCAATCAAGACATTCATTCTTGAGGAATATAAGAAGGATGATGCAGTTAGTTTTGAACAATTCGCAGTATTGATCTGTAGGCATTTTCATGAGACCTACAAAAATAAATATCAAGATTTAGCTAGGAGAGATTGAAATGATCTTCACTGTACATACTAGTCCGCTTCCTGAATTCAAGAATTATGTATTCATCAAGCCGATTGATTCTGATAATGATGTTTGGGATCTTTTTGATATGCTAAAAGAGGCATTCACCAGATACAATGATCCTGGTGATTATCCTAATTTCTACGTCAGCTGCTATGATGGCTATGAAAATGCTGTTGCAATCCGAAAATTCTAGGAGAATCAACCATGAAGTTTAAGGTAAATATAATTGAAACAAGAACAATTAGATTCGATCTAAAGAATATTCCAACTCAACATTGGCCAACTGAAGCTAAAGAGCTAGCTAAACACTGTCTCTGCTCAAATAAATTCAGGATGCAGTTAGCACAGCAATTGCCAGAGCTAAAGAAATCATTCTTAATCGCACAAATGGAGTTGCTTCAGTCTTTATTTGAGAGTGTGAATTTAGACCTCTAGAGAACAGAGAACTTTATCTAAGCATAGGAGATATATTCTTGTGCTTAGTTGAGGCAATTCTGCCTAATGAGGATATTGAAGCATATAAGAAGGAGTTTGAATAATGGAGAATTATCGTGGCTGAAGAAAAATATCGACCATACTTCACTGCATCTGAATTGATCTACATCATTGAATCAGTAAAGATGCGAACACCAATTAATCAATCTCTAGTTCGATATCTTGATGGATTCGCACTGAAGATCAAATCAGGTGTTCTTCTATCCTCCTATACACCTAACCCAGCTCTCTCAATATCTGAGAAACTGGGTTTCAGTGTATCTAGCTCACCATTCAATCAAGCCGGTCCTAGTATTCAAAAACTAGTGAATATCTGGACTCATAGTCCAGAAACTAGGGCGCAAATGAGTGCAGCTCAATTAATTGAGATTGCAGACTATAGATACACCAACGATTTAATGAGCGAAGAGGAATCTAATGAATATGAATCTAATCTAATAAATAGGAGATGAAGAGATGAAACTAACTTGTGCATATTCATCCATTGAATTCACAGTAGAGCACTTTCCTGGATCACTATCTAGTCGAGATATAATCCATCCAGTATTCCAATTTCCTCAAAAGAAACTTCTTTCTTATCTAGGAGATTGGGGGAAATCGAATCTAACACCGACAGATTCGTATCTACTGTTCCTGGCGCTACTCAATTCAACTGAGCTAATTGAATGGCGCACTGGTGCAATCAGAACCGCCAGAACAGATTCCCTAGTTGCATCACATCTAGAGAATTTATGCAAATCAGTAATCAAACTAAACACAGTAACTGATGTTTCAGCTATCTTCCCTCACTATGTGATCGGACAAGATACTCGCACTCTAGATTCTGTAGACACTTGGATACAAAACTGGAATGATAGCTTCACTGACTATAAAGCAGGAAAGCTGAAAGATATCCAAGGCAGAGATGAATGGAAAAAGCTAAATATCAGAGAAGTAGCTCTAACCAGATTGATCTGTTCACCACATAAACCAATCTCTAGTTATGTCGGTCAATTAGCAGAATGGGCTGCAATAGCTGGATCATTTCCTACATTTGCAATGAAGAATCCGCATACAGGACTCACACTCTCATGCGCAGATTATTGGAAATATCTGATCCAAAAGTGTGCTCACAATGAAGCACTCTATGCAATCCGCAGAGCTGATCTAACTGAATTACTAGAACATTGTGAAGAACATATCTCACATGGAACTAGATATGCGGATAAGCTATTTGAACTTCTTCGACATGCTCTGGAGCGACAGAGGAATTTCCTAGGACTTGGTGATCTAGATATCTCTGTGTCTCGATTCGCAATCCTATCTTCAGATTCAACAGCTGAAACAGCCAATATGAAAGCATTGATTGATTCAGCGCCAGATCATGAACCTAGAAGCGAAGAATATCCGAATCGAATTGCATTCTTAAAAGCTAAGATGCGATGGGAAATGGCGAAGAAATACAGAACAGTAGATGATGAATCAGAGGAGATTGAAGAATGAATCAAACTAGACCAATTCATCGCTACCAATCAATCCCAGATTCTCCAGAAGATCGTCTAAACGCTGACTGGAAAGCATTTCAAACGGTTCACAAAATCATTCCTAAGAGGAATCAACATGACAACAGTTACACAATCTCCACAATCTCCACAACATCTAAGATTGCAAAAGCTAATGGAGCAACTCCGAGCGAAGCGATCAGAATCACAGATCTCTTCTCAGAATCAGGAACAGAATCTCGCCGCATCTCAAGTAGCCAAAGTAATCACTATTCCAACAATCCCAGAGCCTGAAAAAGATCAATCCCAAATCACTGATAAATACGGCAATGCAATTACACTCAATACTAAACAGATGGAATTCGTTCATCTTGCAGCATCTGGTCAATCTGCTGTTCTAATTGGTGCAGCTGGTACTGGTAAAACAACAACTCAGAAAGCAGCAATTCGCTCACTAATTCAATCTGGTAAAGCAGGTATTCTAGATTCACAAGGACACTCACATCTACCACCAGGGGCAGTCCCGGGAATTGTTATCTGCGCATATACGCGAAGAGCTACAGCTAATATTCGACGCAATGTAGATGCATCAATGCAAGGTAATTGCATCACGATTCATAAACTTCTAGAATATCAACCTGTATATGATGAAGTATGGGATGAAACATCTGGTGAAATGAAAACCAAGATGTCATTCCAGCCAGCTAGAAATAAAGATAACCCTCTGCCATCATCCATCAAGACAATTATCATTGAAGAATCGTCAATGGTAGGAATGGAGCTACATGATCAGATTATAGAAGCATGTCCGCATAACCCGCAATTTATCTATCTTGGTGACATTCAGCAGTTACCTCCAGTCTTTGGAAGTGCGATACTTGGGTTTAAACTTCTCTCGCTTCCTGTCGTTGAACTCACCGAAGTTTATCGCCAAGCATTAGAAAGTCCAATTATATCTTTGGCTCATAGAATTCTTTCTGGAATTCCGATCAATCCGAAAGAATTCCCTGAATGGAAACTACCAGGACTAACAATCCATCCATGGAAAAAATCAATCGCTGCAAATGAAGCATGTTTATCTGCTGGTCAATTCTTTAAAGCAGCTATTGCAGCAGGACCAGCAGCATATAATCCAGAAGAAGATATTATCCTTGTTCCATTCAATAAGCAGTTCGGTACGGATGAATTGAACAAGATCATTGCAAATAAACTAACTCATGATAGAGGTTCAGATGTCTACGAAATCATTGCAGGATTTAACACTCACTACTTTGCAGTCGGAGATAGAATTCTATACGACAAACTTGACGCTGTTATCGTCAGGATTGAATCAAATTCAGGCTATGCTGGCAGAAAGTGTCAGCATCACTCTCCCACAATGGATTATTGGGGATATGATCCAAATGCAGCAAAGTATGCTGGACAATCAGAAAACGATCTTGATGTTGATCTTGTTCTTGCGGCAGTATCGTCTGGATCTGATGAAAGGGTTGCTCAATGCTCCCATAAAATCACAATCAAATTCCTAGATGATGATCGTGAGACAATTATTTCAAAAGCAGCAGAAGTAAACACTACATCACTAGGTTACTGTCTTACAGTTCACAAATCCCAAGGCTCAGAATGGAGAAAAGTATTCATCTGTCTGCACCAATCTCACAATACAATGTTGCAACGTGAACTTCTCTACACAGCAGTTACTCGTGCTAGAGAAGAACTATATGTGATCTGTGAACCAGATAGCTTTGTGAAAGGAATTCTTGGACAACGAATCACAGGACAGACACTTGAAGAGAAAGCAGAATTCTTCAAAGGTAAGCTGAAGCAACAAGAGGAAAAGCTGGGATAACTTATGAGAAAGATGAGAAAGATGAGAAAGAAAGATTTTTATCCAGTAGTGACCACTACAAAGCCTTCAATTCTTCAAGAGTTTCTAGATCTAGTACTGTTGATCACCATGGCCGCAGCTCTAATTTTCTTAGTGATCGCAGCAGTAAAGATCATCAAATTTCTAATCCAGATCAACTAATCAATAGGAGAGTTACTCATGTCAAACACATCCCTCCCAATTTCACAGAATCCTGCACTCTTCTTTATTCGTGCAACTCCAACAGCATATATCTGCGAGAAGTGTGGAACAATTAAATCACTTCGCGGATCAGAAGATTCATATGATCGCAGCATATTCATACAGAAACATAGAGGTTGCTATCTTCCAAGGATCAAAGTTTCCAATATCAACACTGAATCTAAAGAGTATCAGGTAGGGGTTGACACGATCCCCGACCTCTGATATACTGGGTCTCAACAGTTAGGAAAGTCTGTCACAAAACTTTCTGCCCCCTAATGATCTAGCTAGATCAATTAACCAAAGATTCGCAAGAATCATTTTTCATAGGAAACTATCATGACTGAAACTACTGCTCAAACTGGTCAAGTTATTCAAGCCAACTTCGACAATACTGTTGAAACCAAGGAAATGGCTTTCCGCTTCAAGAAAGATAAGTTGGGCAATCAGCGTCAAGCAATTACTCTACAAGCTCAGATTCCTTCGGTTGAAGGTATCGTTGCGATTCTGGAAACTGGCGGTAATGGTTTGAAACTTCTGCAAGAAGCAATCTTTGATGTTATCCGTGCAACTGTTGCTGGGGATATTGCAGAAGATGCAACCTTCAATCAAACTACTTATGACAATTCCAGGATTGTCTTGAAGAGTAAGGATGAAGATGGCAATGATGTTGAAACTGAATTGTTCAAGTATAGCTGGGAAGCTATTGCGAACATGCCGCGTGAAGATCGCCGCGCTAATGCTATTCCTGCCGAAGTCTGGGAAGCATTCAGCAAGGATTATCTGGAGATCATGCCTTCAGTTACTGGTAAGACTCAAGAACAAGTCGGCAATGCTATCACTGTGTATGTGAAGAAGTTCAGCATGGTGAAGACTAACAAGCCGGTTCTGGAATCTCTGAAGATTCAACTTGGCTTGTTCATGGAACACTGCAAGAATGTGGAAGATTATGCAGATATCCTGGAATTGCTGCTGCGTAAGGTTGATGATTATCTGAAGGCAGATGATGTTGAGAAGCTGATTAGTAATCTGTAAGACACGCACACGCCATTAGGATATTGAGTCCAAAAATGTGCGTATTCCTGGACATGAAGTAAAACTGTCCACCTATATAGATACATTCATTGATCCGAGTGTATCTCTATATGTACTGTATAGAAAACTCTTTTTCCTAGGAATGCATTATGACCACTAAATCAGTTTCTATTGCTACAGTTGCTAAAGATTTTCCAGCTGGAACTTCTGAAGGTTCTTACCTTTTCAACTTCACTGGAATGCTTGCAGATGGAACTACTCAATTCACAAACACTGTGACTTCTAGTACTCCTT
>Ga0194135_10001817_pt1 | contig 12846 bp, 6 predicted proteins | sample LitLau_LLRF_2013_FD_134024 | JGI IMG/M metagenome (GOLD analysis project Ga0194135, IMG submission 134024) | Freshwater sediment microbial communities in response to fracking from North America - Little Laurel Run_MetaG_LLRF_2013 (version 2) | ecosystem: Environmental > Aquatic > Freshwater >... | reverse complement strand
ATCTGGGGACCTTAGGATCTTTGAAAGTGGTAAAGATACGTATCCCATCAGCTGATCAGTCGATGTGTCGGTTCCGCGGACGACCACATTCAGATATCTGTCACCCAAGGCGACATTCAGCGACAGCGTCTCATCCATCGATATCACCTAAGTAATAAAGAAAAGTCCGAATAACCACAGCAGCTGACGCAAAGTGTATAAGTAATACAAATAAAATTAAATGGCGTCCTCCCTTATTTTCCCTTTTTTGGCGGCTTTCACTACATTTTCCCTATCCAATATCCGCCTCTTGTGATACCGATCTCGTAATACATACTACATCTGTAAAATACCTCATGTTTCATATGTACGAGTATATCGAATAGAGAAAGATTATGAACCTGCGTATTTTTGAGTTGACGTGTCGCCAGAAGCCGTGAAGTGACAGTAAAAGTTCCTGAGTCTACAGGCGTACTTTTTATTGAAGTCATCTTTTTGGACATCCGACGAATTTCCTTCAGTGGGCTATGTCGTGAAGGTGACCCTAAAAGTAATTGTGTTTTCTTAATCCACAGAACCAATATGGTGAATAAGTTTTAAACAATAGACATAGAAAATAACTAGACGACTGAATTGACGTTAAATAGTGGAGCTCGGAATTTCACATTCGGGGAACGTCGACGGACTGCGGTTAACTTCGTCGGGTCTCGACATAGGTGCCTCGGGGATTCGTGGAACTACGGAATGGGAAAGAAAAATCTGGAGACTGACGACAGACTACACCCGTCACTCATCGGTAGGTACTTGTCGACTCTGTTATTTGAGAAAACACGACTACTTCTCAGCTTTACTTTCCTCTATGAAGTCAGCCATCTAGTATATATAGTTTTGTAATTCATTTTTTCCACATTATATGCTTCCCCCTTAGGGATACTAGGGTGGGGAAAAAAAATGTTTATTTGCTATGGTTTGACTAAACTAACCAGATTTGGAAGACAATACAGGATCAGCATCTGTTGCTGGAGTTTGCACGAACTCGGGTAAAGAGCACTTCATTGGAGTCGATGGTTGCAAAGGAATGATTCGGGCGTCGTCAGTGGCCCGCTCCACCCTTAGCGTCGCTTGAATAGCTGCGTATTTCATTAACTTTGGCACTTGATTGGCTTGAGTCACTTTGCGCCCGTCAACCGAAATAAGTACGTCACCTCGCCATAGTTCCGGTTGACTGGAACTCTCAACCATCACCACATTCTAACAAAGAAAAACTTTTTCTTAAATCGACATTTAGAGTCCACAAAAAGTGATATGTCGGCTCAATGGTCTTTGAGTCAATGTCGTGGGCAAAAGTTAGTATAAACTATAGGCAATGATAATGAAGTTTCGCAAGAACAACTTTAAAATTTTTTTATAATAAAATAGGGCCCTTACATGAATGAAGTAGATTTACATTATGCATAGGTATCTATACCTATCAGTTTTTATGAATTTATTTTATCCGGTAAGTCATGTTAATATACATAACATTTAAACATAGCCAAATCTTTTTACTAGCAATTTTATTAGACAATGGGGCAACTCACCCTGTTTTGCTCTGATAAGAATTCTTGCTTGAACGTGACGCCTAGGGGTAGCGAGCCTTTCTTGGTAACAACAACATCTAAAACGAGATAGCCAGTTTTGCCGTAGCTGACAACATCTAGCCAAGGAAGAGGGTCTGAAACAAATTTCAATAAAGGTCAGGTCACATTAGAAGCCTAATTAAAAGATGAAAACCCATTTCCACAATCCTATAAAGTGTACATATTATCAAGTCTTTCAAAATATACTTGCTAGGTATAATAAATGTTGTAAAATATCTAAACTAAAAAAGAACTTACCAACGCCAACAAGGCAATAGACAGCTGTATGAGAAGATTTGTGAAGCCTGGAGAGTTGTAGAAGACGAACCGACAGGAGGCATGGAGGAACCAATTCGGATGAGAGGGAGTCCTCGCCCACTGTGAAGAACGGCTTGTATCGAAGTTTAAAATTTGGCAGCGTGTGTTTTTTTCTGATGGATTTACGAATCTAAAGAAAATTTCACAAGGAAGTATTTTTCGCGTGGTTATAGAAATTTACATAACTAGTCGTCTCCGATGTCTGCATAAGGTAATGCAAGATCATAAAAAAGAAATAATAAAATCACACTAAAAAGTGTGATATAGAATATAATGGAGACGATGACTTCGCACTAGAACCAGGACCTAGAAGGTAAAAAAAAACTGTGACTGTTTTAGTTGAAAACCAACATGAGGCCAGGTTCTATACATAGCCCCAGTGCGATTTTGTCGTCTCCAAGATCTTCTAGTTCTTCCGGGTGCCACGAAGTCAACAAGAAAAAATAATACTCGTACAGTTAGGAAATGTTATGTTAAAAAATCGCTTAGGCCACGATTCATATTATTTCTTTCATTCGATTCTTTAATCTATATTTGTAATTAAATGTGTACCTGATTCGATATAAGGGTGGTAATTTGGTGAAGAGGCCGTCCCTGAAACTGGGACTCTACGTCAAGCTCAAGACGAGGATCGTTGTAGAATGAAAAAGACCAATGGGAATAGGGCAGTCGAGTAAATTGAAGACGTCCCAGACCTTCCAACTCCCCAACTAAAAAATAATTTCAGATATTTCATTTTCAATTTTGTTCGGAAAACTATTAATATTTCGTGCGATTCCAGATTTTGGAACTTTTGAAAATGGTTGTTCTACTTTTGTACATCCCATTAAATGAAGCTAACCTTTAACTGATAAAAAAGCTGCTTTCCCCAACATCATATTGGCATCCACCAAAAGGCGAAACCCGCCTTTATAGCTAAGGTCAAGTTTAACATCAATCATATCGATATAGCTCATTTCTTCGTTAAATTTTACTTCATCAACTGTAATTGACTTGATAATGGGAAACTCCGAACCCAAACTTATGTCACGAACCTAGAAATAATGTCATTCAATTGAGTAAATTATTTTACCTTCACCTGATGACATTGTACCTACATTCTTGTCAGCCCCAGAAAAAAAGCCATTTGCTGATAGGTTTGAAGCCTCATTAAAAACTCAGAAGCCATTAGTCTATATAAGTTAAACATGATAGTTGTAGCCCCGTACTAGTACCGAAAAACTACTTGAAGTAACTGTCTGGTACCTATGGGTAAAAGGAAAAAGTAAATCACCAGGAGTCCGTATTTTGCCCTGTCAGGGCAGAGAGAGTTGATTGGATGGTACCTTTATGCTGCCAAACATTTTTCCGACGGTAGTCCTGGTTAAAAGTTCTTCAAACTCAATGGTCAACTTATTTCTAAACCAGTTTCGAATTTTTTCTGTGTCTCTTAGTTCGTGAAAGAGGAACTGGAATAGGAGGTTCAGAGCCATACACCCTTCCTTAGTTTTAGACTCTGGGTTTGCACGTAAGGTCTGTAGCAGTATCTAAAAAATAAAAAAATGATGTAGCAACCATCCTATATCCCTTATTAGGCTTAATAATTCATAATTCTTACGTCAGGTATCCGAAAAGGTTCTCGTGGCAAGCTGATAGGTTTCGTATGGACATCCAACGGAGTAAAATAGCTTTTAAAAAAATAGAATTGAACAAGAAGTGTGATCAAAATTCCAGAGACCATTGAAAACAAAATCATAAGTATCCAGGACCACATTTTCAATGACGTTTTTGCCAAATAATACTTGAAATCCTGTAGGGCAGCCGTAACCGCAGCTACATGCTTATTTTGAAGATGTGATCATAGTAAACAGCAAACTCTAAAATGTAGAGGGCAATAAAAGGCACCTGTACGAGAGGATACCTAAGTACATACAAGGTCGAGTAATTGGCCATAGTACAGTTCAAGTCGAAAATTGCGCGATCCAATTTTTTGAGCACTAGGCTCTTTTGGGAATATTGCAACACTCATTTCATTACAGTAATTCCACCGTCAATGATTAAAATAATTATAATGATGGCAGGTCACTGTCAGTTAAAAAATTGATTTGTTTACAAAATTACAATATTTATATTTTGATGACAACCACCTTTTGGCGACTAGTCGCAAAGTTGCATTTTGCCGCCAATTTTTAAAACGACATTTAAATAATAAAGAACAAAATTTAAATTTATATTATTGTGAATATATTTCTAGTATACCCATTTCATAATATTATTGATAACGATAGTTATTAGTAGTAGTAGCCTTAACCTACTACTACCTATGTAGAAGATTTTGGAGACGACGACATCACACAAGCAAAGAGATATCCTCTCTATATCTCTATCTCTATGCACACACGGACCAAACTTTAACTTTAGTAGTTGGACATACACGTAAGGGGTAGGCAACTCTTCTTTTACCCTTTTACAGTTACTTTGCTCTGTGACTCATGAATTCAGTCCGGTTGGGATCCAATGAAGAACAGGCCTAAGGTATAGGTACCTTAAGTAGACTTCTATTAGGTCAAGATATTTAATAAGTAAATACAAAACAATACCTAATTAAGTATTTCTCTAAATTAAAAATAGTACAAAAAATGATATTAATTTCTTAACACCTATGCATGTATAGGTTCTCACCTGTATAAAAATTTACAACACTTACTTAATAGGTAAGGTAATGCTGTTTTAAACATATAATTATTATATACCTAGTTATAGGTAGGTAGTGTAGAACTTTTCCTACTTACCTACTACCTCGCCTTGACACTCTTGGCCAACATAGAAAAATTCTACCTAACTACTTTAAAAACCTTTTGGGAACAGAGCGTAATTTAACTGGAGGTATTTCCATATCTTTGGCGGTACTGGCAGCAGTGGGCTTCATAAAATTCAGATTAGACTTGACTGCATCGTTTTCTTTGTACTTTATGGTGACAACTGTCTTCCCTGCCTTATTTGCATTCGTGCTGATTGGAAGTTTCACTCTTGCCACATTTTCTTTAAAACTTGCACTTAGCCCAGGTGTTAGCCGAGGACGCCTTGCACTAGGCCCGATGCTGCTGCCACTGCTGCTACTTCTACTTGCAGGAACACCGCCACTGCCTCCCCGTGGTTTCTCCACTACATTTTTAGGTTGCAAGCTGCTCAAAGGCCTCTTTGGCTCCAGAGATGATTGTCTCTTTAGAGATGAATCTTTGTCTAAGTTATTTGTGAGGTTTTTAATGGCTGTCGTGTATCCAGCCAGGCGTTGTACATTAATTCTTTGCTGCGAGTTGGATGGGGACTGCTTTGTACTAGAAGGAACATTCTTGACGGTATTTACAGAAGTTGAGCTATTTAAAGAGCTTCGTGAACTACGTAAACTGGTTTTTGAGTTTGATCTCTCCACTCCCCGCCTCTTCAAATTGCTAATGGTTTTATTACTGCCAACACTTGACTGAGAATCCGTTTTCCGGAGACTTGATGTTCTGAATAAAGGAATGCGCTTACTCTCGGAATTGAGAGTCGAAGGATTCACTCGTACTGAGCTACTTCTGTCCAATCTAGTGCCAACAGCTGAGCTTCGCACTAATTTCTTTGGTGGGGGATTGGTAGTGCTACTTGTGTTTGTGTCTCCGCTGCCACTGCTGTCAGCTCTGTCCAGTTTACCTCCCCGCTTTCTCTCTGATTCGTTGTTGGCCAAAGGTGACTCTAAGCTGTCTAAGTTACCGGACGAAGTGTTCTGGCTGAGTGACTCCGAAACTAAGCTTTGTGTTTCTTCGAAACCCTCATCGTTGAGCTCATGTTCAGTACGATGTTTTCCCACACCTGGTGCAGAAGTGCGTATTCGTATCTCAGGAATGAAATCGCTTTTGCGAACAGCTGGTGTTTTAGCAGTGGGGACTAGACGTGACGTTTGTCTGGACTTGAGTGCCTCAGATACTTGTTTGGAATCGATATTGCTTCGGGCTCTGTCTTTTCTAACACAGTCATCCTTTTTCGGAATGTTATCCCTCCTAGAAGTTTGCGTTAGTAATCTAGGAGGTGTTATTTTGCTAGAGGCTCTTGACGTACTATCAATATTTTTAAGTTCAGATCCCACTTTGTTAATATCTGTAATTGCTTCCTGAGCAACACGAGTTGCATCGTTTTGTATAGGAGTTCCATGGTATTTAAGACGATCTTGCCAGGCTTTGAGACGAGCATCTTTATCGGCGCCCGATTCGTTGATAGGTACAGATTGTGCCTGCATTTTGGGAGCAACTAGCACCTGAGTTTCAGATATTAACTCAGGTGTCATGACTTCTGGAACTCCACTGTTCTCCTTTTCCTCACTAGCGTCCACCTCTTGGGATTTTTTGTAGCGCCTGGTTCTTCTAGCAGATGAAAACCGATCAAATTGACCATCTCCAAGCACTTCATCTTGATCGCCTCTCATCGCGATCTCTCGAAGCCGCTGGCTGTTACGAAGAAGGGGTCCGCGCTCAAATGTTTCTTTATCAGAACGGCCCTCAGGGCTAGTACGTTGCATTTCTAAAAGTTTTAAATCAGGCGATGGCCGCGGTTCATCATCAACCGAAGAAGAAAGGTCTCTCAGTTTGGTGAATTTTCTTCTAGTAGTTGGAGGTGTTTCAATGTTGTCCGAATCAATTTCAATTTTGTCACTGATAGCTTCGTCTTGCCGTTGTAAACGTCTCGGCATGGAAGGTGGCAATATTTGTGGCTCGGGAGTTCGTCGGGGAATACGCAAACTACCCCCACGGACCAGGGGCACTTCCTCTCCGCTTGGACGACGCAAATAAAGCGTAAGCTTGTCTTCGGCGGTATCCTGAGAAAGAGCACTGATGATTCCCTTTCGCTTGTCCTCTTCAGGTACTGGACGAAGAGTGATTTGCTCCATACTACTGCGGGACCGAAGCCGTCGAAGTTTCCGTGCATCCTCCTCTATATTGACACCATCAGATGTATTGAGGTTCGACTTCCTCCACGCTGACTTGTCCTTGGCCGGTGGTTGGGCTCCTATGAAAAGAAACAAAGTAGTGAGTACCTGGTGATGGAATAGTCAGTTGGACTAAAAGAATTTATGAAAAAAAGTGAATATTCAAATAAAATTCAAAACAAACCTTCGATGGCTTCCATAGCGCCGACGACGTCTGTTTTTTCGATTGCCGGTTTCCAATCAGGATAAACCCGTTTATATTCAGTTGCAGGAGCGACTGCATCATTCGGTCGACCGACACGTTCTTCGGGTAACGTGTGAAGGGCACCACTCCGACTTTCGCTTTCTGGAAACAAAAATCATTAGATAAGCCAGTATCAGGGTTTAAAATGGAAATAAACTAAAACCACTCAGTCTTGTCATTATTTTTAGGAAGACCACATAGCAGTCTTTTTACCTTTTGTATCGTCTCGGCGGCTAGAAATAATGTTTTTTGTAATCCATCTTTTTCACATTATATACTTCCCCCCTAGGGATACTAGGGTGGAAAAAAAATTAATACCTGAATCAGCTTCAAGAGATTTTCGGTTGATACTTTGAATCCGCCGGTTACGTCGTCGAATTTCTTCGGATTTGCTCTGCTGTTGTTCTTCTTTTTCGTTTTCTTTAAGCCAAGCCTCAATTTTTTGTTTCCAAGCCCTATAAATAGGAAAATATTATTAAAACTTAAATTTGTGAATGTCATCATTATTACAAAAGTCACTCTAGTTGCAAATTCATTGGTGGGTGGCGGACAGTTCAACCTTCAAATGCAAAGACAATTTATCACTTCTCACTTGGGTTTCTCTTCTTCTTCTGGCGTTTGGACAATGCCTCGAGGTTCGTCCGCGAGTGGGGAGGGGGAAGTTGGTCTCTCTCGGCCTCCCGAAAAATCGACTGATAACAAATCCGGTCTTTTCTTTCCGCCACTTGTTCCCCGCGCTCTACGAGCCCACGAGCGATCTACAAAAACATTGTTATCTTAAAAAAATTAAAACGGGTTGGCCATTTGCTTACAATGCAATACTTATAAACAATAGTAGAAATAATGTGAATTCAGAGAAAGATGAACGTAATAATTACCTAAGCTTCCCCATGATTTACGGGGTTGCGCTTCGGCGCCAGAGGCCCTAAGAAAGTCCATTAAATTGGAGTCGTCCTCTTCGGATGGCACCCGACTTCTTCTTCGTCGCAAACTTCCAGTTGGAGTAACATCTGCACAAAATCAAAGACACTTCAATAAAAGGAGCAATAAACTTCTAACTCCAATGTGCTCCTTATTAATTTACAAAAGTTTTAGCCAGAGCCGGCGCTGGGGTAAGACGAGCCAATCGGTAGGAGGAGCGCCAAATGAGGAGGTTTTATAATGCAGTTTGAATCAGAAGACAGAGTATTAGTCCAAGGATTTCCATAAAAAAATATAGTGACAAAAATTATGCAAAGTTAGTTGTGAGATCTCCAGATAGACGATTTAAATGAGGTTCATTTTTATGCTGCCAGCCATGCAAAAATAACCTCATCTTCATGCAAATCAAGCGACTTTTCACCAAGGGAGCACCCTTAAAAATTCTTAAAAGCTTGTTTATTTAGATCCGTTTTTTTCAAAAAACTCCGAAACGCCTCTCCATACCCTCACCATCAAGCAAATCAGTTGATTTTACGTAGACAAATCGGCCTTGATAATTAAAAAATGGGGTTACTTTGTGCCATTTTTCAAAAAACTTCTCGGGGGAGAACCCCCGAACCCCAACATCACCCCATACCATGCATATTGGGCCCGTTGTTGGCATATAACCACGGGAGTTGTGAGAGGAAGGTGTTGGAAGAATGAAGAGAGGATTGTATCGGTGTAATATTCTATGAATGTTTTATTATAATTTTTTTAGGATAGTGCATGAAAATCTTACCTGGAGAGAAAGTATCCGAAGGAACTTCTTCCCCGGGGGGACCAGAGAATGAACCCATTCGTCGTCGAGACAATGCTGGTGAACTGCCCGCTTCTTCTTCTGATACCATTCCATTTTGGAACTTCCGTATCTGTAAGTATAAACACCTTTTATATTATCTAGTGACGACGACTGAGTGCCACACACACGAGATCGATTCGAAGACCAAGAATAGGGCGACTAAACAGACGGTGGATTTATGTTATGACCGACAATAGAAACGGCCTGTACCTGGACAGAAGGGTGGAAAATATTGTGTACAAATGTAGAATAGGGAGTTTGTAGGAAAGACAAAAAAACGTTCCAGCCTTTTTTGGTTATAAGTTATAAGATAAAATAAAATTGTAGTCACCTTTGGATCTCTTTCAATTCCTTTTCTTGGAATAGTTGCGAATCCATCGACAGCACAGTTATCCATGTCAGAACTAGCTGTACTAACTGCAATGGAAAAAGCAAGTTACTCATATCTGGGCATACGCATTTCATTTTGTCTGCACCCAGTGCACTTCAGGAGTCTGGTCCTTTTATTTTATATTCGTTACAATTAATATTATAAAAAAATAATTACAAAACAAACAATAATATAAAATCGGTTAAATTTAAGCAAGGCGCAAGTTTCAAAGAACTTTCAATCTAAGTATCTACCTAACTACGTTTAAAAAAAACGTTCCCTTAGATTTTTATAATTTTGATGACCTACAAGCATGAATCCTATATTAGCTAAACATGTAAACTCACGTTGTCGCTTCTTAGCAGCTGCCTGGTCTTCTCGCAGTTTTCTCCTGAGCATAGTCTGTTCTTCTTGAAGGCGCCTCCTCTCATTTTCCTGCACTGCTTGTCGGAATTTAACACAGAAACCGTGGAAGATCTTAAAGCAATCTTCCAACTTGAAAGCCCCAGGGTCTTCGCAGAAGAACTCGCAAAGGGCCCTTCGCACGGCCTCAAGTTCTTCCATGTCCTTTTGAAGAGCTCCGACCTCCAATTCAGCCATCTGCATTCAAATTGTAAAGGTTGAATAATTTATTCTCATGCTTATTGAATGAAAAGATAGAAATAGGAAATATTAAGTTTAGAAGTGATTGAAAATGTTTTAATAGCACTTTTTTCTTATTAAATACTGAATACTTATTAAATTTTGGAATTACCTTAGTAAATTGTTTGTTTGGATGTAAATAGAAATTATTTTCCTCGTCCTGGTTATAAAACTAGGACGAGATAATGAATCCTTTCTCTGTACTAGGCATCAATTAGTAGTTAAAAAAACACGCTGGGAATGCCAAGCCTTTTAGGGTAATTTGTTCAGGGCGCGTGACGTCATTTATTCCCAGCGTGTTTATGGTCAACATTCAATACAAAATGCAATGCACAGGGAAACGGTTTAATGAAACCTATCCTAGTTTCTTAAGCTGAATCTAATTATATAACTAAATCACAATAGTGGTAAGGTCTGCTAAGTAAAAATCCTGATTAGGCGCATTAGCATGCATGATAAATACTGCATAAACATGAATTCGCAGGTTAAGAAACCAATAGCCTAAAAATTGTTACTTACGTTTAGAAATTCCAGCATTTGGACTTTAATTTCTTTTTCAGTTGATGGTAGATCGATTTGCTTTCGAACTTTTTTGATTCTTGTCTCCAGTACGTTTATCTCGTTTTGAAGTTGCTCAATCGTAGTTCTTTAAAATAAAAAAATAGATCGAAATATCAAAACAAGAATAACTCTGATTGCCAGTACTTAACAACAGGCCTCTTTTAAGTTGCATCATGACAGAATCGGGTTCATGAACTAGACCCAATGATAAAAAGCAGCGATTGAGTTAGCGTCCATTTGGTAGCGGTTGAGTCGCGTGATTGAGTCAAATCGGTCCCGCAGAAAAAGTGGACTCAACTCGGTAAAGATCTAACTTAGAACTGGCCTAAAAACGTTAATAATTGCTTTTATAAGTAGCGAACTTACTTGGTAGCTTCCTCCAGAGCGGACAATTCGTCAGGTAATGTGAGAAGATCTTTTCGTTTCTTCTCAGCTTGCTGAAAAGGGGTATGATAGTAGAGTAAATATTATACTGATTCTGTTCCTATAGGTTCCATTTCATTGATCAAAGAAAACTTACCAATGCTACATAGTGGATTAAATTCATTCCGGGCTTGTTGGCTCTGATATCCGTTAACTTCTGTAAAGAGCTAAGTTTGACGCCAGCGGCGTTTCCCGCGTAGCCTCCCTGAAACATATTCCCGATTTAAAACAAAACTTGAAACAAAATAAGCACCATTTTAAATCTTATATGGCATCGGAATTATCAAAAACACTCTAATATCACATCAGAGAAGGTGGCGATTATATGATTTGGAGTCGAGAAATGGGCGTCAAAGGGGTTGACTGCATGATGTTTAAAAAAATGGTGGAATCCACAGTTCCCACCCGGCCGGCATTTCTCCAGAATATGAAGGATTGAGAACGACAAAAGGTCTGTTCTTTTCGATGGATCCAAGAAGGGACAAGTCAACTTTAAATAGTATTTTCCATATGCAGTTGACTCAATAACTGAGACAATAACTTAACCAATTTTACGTCGCATATACTTATATAGGTAGTTCAAGAAACTCACGAAATTAAGAAAATTGCCGGCAACGACAACCATGTACAGCAGCTCCTGAAGTTGTTTGTTCGTCATTAAATCTAAAATAGGACACAAAGGTGGTAAATAATATAGAAATAATCTCATCCACAGAAAACAGAAAGTTCGGACGTTTTCCTACCTTCGGCAGCAACAATCATCGCAGTGATACTAGGTTCTAAGTATCCCATGTTGGCTGCGAATTCCTCTTTCAACAACATGCTCTCTATTCTCAATTTGTAACTGAAAATAAAAAAAAACCCATCACACACTTTTTTAAACCTGGCTCAAAAGCCTAGGAAAAGTATTTGAGATGGACTGATTATCCCACCGCTGCCACCATGTATGAACAGGCCGGAGGTTAGGATCGTACTGAGGGTGCAGGATACCTGAGGTATTCAGGTCATGAAAAAGAAGCACTAACTTGGAAACTTGAACAAGTTGGAGTAAAAACTTCTCGGCATTTCCAAGTTTTGAGACATCGCCATCAAAAGCTTTCAGCATTTCCAATTCGTCAATTTCTGGAAGCATCTTGAGAAGTCCTCGCAACTTTTCCGCTCCAATATCATCATGTTCCCCATCTTTGATCAGTTGGATAATATCTTCATTGGAACTTCGGAATTGTTTCAAAAAAATATTCACGTTTAAGCTTCGTTTTCCATCTAATAAGACAATCTAGAACAATTAACCAACAGTATTAGTTTCAATTTCGTTTAAAAAAGAGAATCAAAGCCAGATGAAAGTGACAAATTTTACCTCCGAAGATTCTTTGCGTCGTCGCTCTGTGTCGTGAGGGTCTCTTCCGAGGCGAGGGGAAGCAGTCAGAGGAGGCAGAGACGCGGGAGTTTGCTGACAGAAGAGTCCTTCCATCTCAGCCCAATCTAACTCGGTCATTGTGTTCTGATGGCTCCTGGCCACAAGAGACCAGATATTGTGCTTACCAACAACCTGTTAACATCACACATAGTTGAAAATCGAGTTGACAATTTCAAGATGCTTGGATGAGCTTTTTGGACTATTAATTTATTTGGACCCGGGACCGAGATACGAGTCGTACTCTCTCTCTCTCTCTCTCCGCAAAATTAGTCAACCTCAACGTCCCCGACCTTTCGGCAATCACTCACCCAGTCACCCGTATGGCTAGAGCATGCACTATAGGTTAATAAGAAGACACAGAAAAGATACCTTATGATTCGGAATTTTGTTCCAATTAAGTCTTCATCTTGGCCTTCGGTGTAGGAATTTCTTGCTGAGGTAAAAGTTTCGAGTTTGGCGAGTCGGGTTGATCCGCTCCGGGAGATACATTTGGCTTCGACTGGAGGAGCGGAGGTGGCATTGGTGGGCCACCCATTGCGCCGGAAAACGGCGGGCATGGGGGCCCACCT
>Ga0194135_10001816_pt1 | contig 12847 bp, 9 predicted proteins | sample LitLau_LLRF_2013_FD_134024 | JGI IMG/M metagenome (GOLD analysis project Ga0194135, IMG submission 134024) | Freshwater sediment microbial communities in response to fracking from North America - Little Laurel Run_MetaG_LLRF_2013 (version 2) | ecosystem: Environmental > Aquatic > Freshwater >... | reverse complement strand
GGAATAAAGTTCACTTTATCATGTTGTTGGTCGACACGGTTTTCTAGAGTTTATGTACCACTTTGAAAGATATGTTCCACATAAGTTAGGTAACAGAAAAAATGAGGTGGTCGACACAGCCCTCAGTGTTCTTTATCATTGGATCGAGTTTATGAACACAATCTAGTCTGGATCCGACAAAGAACAGGCCTGCTAATTCATACTAGCCCTTCTCTCTTAACACTTACGGGCACTAATACGTCCTGGTGTTCACATGTTCAATGTCTACTTTTGACCTTATTCCTACCCTGGCGTCACTTTGCAGGTACCTTACGAATGGTATGGATGGATCTGTTAGAATATGGACGGTTCCCAGGGACGTGCCACGGCAAGCATGTTTCGCGTTCAGAAATCGTTAAATGTGCGCCGCTTTACATAAACATCAATAGTATTGACCGACCACAGGCAGCCACCGGCAACATCAATTCGAGAACCTTCAAATGGAAATTGCCTCTAACTCTGTCAACAATGGATTTCTCCACTGGTATGAGTTATTAACAGAATCAGATTCAGCATCAAAAACTAGGGTAGGATAGTTAAAACTGTTCCTCTGTGCAGGGCCTCGATTCGCCGTAAATTGCATTTAAAGTTGCAGTAATTGGATCCTGGTGACGTCCCCAGGGCCGTCTCTTACAGCGTGGGCGCCATCTTCCTCGATTTTATTAAACTTTAATTACCATTTACGACAAATTGAGACCCTGCACAGAGAAACTATTTTCATTATCCTATGCCTATCCTAGACTAGCCTGCGCTGCCTTTGCTCCTATTGCCCTTCTGGTACACTATAGACGTTCCTGTTCTAGAAAGTTCATGTTTCTGTGAGACAGCTGTTTTACGAGGAAGCTTTCAAATACTTACTTAACTATAGTTCCAGCACTATAGTAAACTTGAGAGGGCAACCCTATACTAATAATAAGAATAAAAATAAGTTAATATTTTGCTTTTATATTTTCTTGGCACTCCTTAGCGCTACGTCAAAGATATTTTATAATAATAAATGAAAAAGTCAGAAATCAATTTGTCATCCAATTTTCATTTCGTAAATACTCTTTGGTAATAAATAGAATTCAAAACATACTAAAACATACTAACCCTGCTAGGTAGATACTACATTTCGGCGAATCAGGAATACTGTACAAATACATTAAAAGTAGGTACATTTTGTCATGTGATAATGAGAACAGTCAAAGCCCTTCCCCTGACAGAGAGAGAGAGAGAGAGAAAATAAATAAATACAATATTAATAGACTGATTTTACAAATTCAATAGAGGTCTTATACATTACATGAAAAATGTTCATAGTCATCCAATTAAATAACTTAAATAAAATAAATAATAAATATAAATATTACAGGAACGCAATTATTATAGAGTACGAATGCCGTTATACCCACTCTTATCCATAGGCTTGTGGCTACAAATGCCCAAATGGTCAAAAATTTTGGATCTTTTTGGATTTAATCGTTTAATATTTCAATTATTTAATAACTATTATTTTCTGTTACGGAATATTATTTGTCTACAATCTGTTATGATTTTTGCACCACGACTGAAACATATAAATATCAATACATAGTTTTCGCACATGTGTATGCAGATGGATAAGGCAGGCATTTAAATACAATAGTGAGAAAATGGGATATGGGAATATAGGGAAAATCTTCTCGTGTTATTTCGCGGTCCCGGATTAGTGTACATTTCTCAATTTCGTATTTCAAGTTTCAGGACATATTTGTAATAGGGGTCCACACTACATTCGTGGAAATTTCAACCGAAATCGAAAAAACTGCCTTAAGAACCATAGGTATATCAACTAAGTACCTAGTACAGTGCAGTGTTCTACATCGAAATATATATATTTTTTTATTTCACAAATATTTCGATGTGAAACGTTGCACGGCACACACTAATTTCGATGGAAATTTCCACAAATTAAAACTGTAGCCTTAGTGTTTGCCTACGAATGAAAAATCTTAAAATAGTACCCATATATATTTATTCAAAATTATCTTTCATTTATTCGAAGAAATATTTAAAGTAGGTTTTCTTTTCACCGGAATATTTGTTGGGATTGCCAATAATAATTTTTGGCCTTCTAAAACGATTTCAAAAAATTACAAAATCGAGAAAATTGCTCACTACTTCCCGACATACACCTTTTATGGCTATGATTTAAAATTATGAATTTAACAATAGTGGATTTTTCCTCAACCGGGGGCTTCGGACTCGGGTCTCGCCATTCAACAGTTTCCTGTTCCTCGGCCTTCGCTGGCCTTTCTTTTTGCTCATTCGATCACCTCTCTGCTTTTTTCTTTCACCCCCAGTTGGCAAACTTCAGGAGGGGAGTTTCTTCAGCATATAATCGTAAATCTGAATCCCGAATTCGAGAATGTTCATATACTCTCGAAAAATCATCCAGTCCCGAAGATCTCGCTCGCTTGCTTTAAGTGTTCGAGACTCGTGGCTCATGATTTCCCGACCAATATTTGGTCTGTGGGTTATGTCCTTTTCTGAAATTGCCATGTGTAGTTCACACAGTACCTGAAAAATAGAAAGACATCTTTACATGTGTGGTGTTTTTGTTTGGAAATGAAACCAGTTGAGCTATAAGGGGATTCACAGTAGAATCACGAAGGATAAGAAGCGTCAAATAAATATTTTTTTTTGCTTGTATTTTGACAACAAAAACGTATGTTGGCTTTTGCAAAAGTTAGTATGTTAGTTAGATTAGTTTACAATAATTATTAAGTGAAACTTTTGACAAATGACATCAGATCAGATCAGAAGGCCCCGTTATGGCTTTGATTCATTTTGATTGAAAAGACAGGACCAGGAGCATGGTTCACACTTAAAATTATATTTTAAGTTCATTACGGGGAACGGTTGTACAATACACTTAACCTAGGGTTAACAATTTTAAAACATAGAAAAGCACAGATTAAAATCCTTAAACCCTGGTTAAAAGTATTGTACCGTTCGCCCTTAGTCGATGATCGAATTTGTTTAATTACCTGGAAAAGGCTGTTGTTCATATTGGAAAACTCGGTGATGAATTTCCCGTGGTCCGTCTTTTGGTCTTCTATGATTTGTTCGAATCCTACTGCAACCTTCTGTAGGTGTTCAAACATTTCTACGAGAACGTCGTTTAGCAGCTTCGTTTCCATGAAACTTTCCGACAACTTCATTTCAAACTCTTTTGGCAAGCTCTTCCTAGTAGGAAGCCAATGCAGATGGTTTACCCGCCACGTTTCATGGTGCGACTTCTTGTCGATTCCGAAGACTTCCTTGATCTAAAACAAGAGAGGCCGAAATTAACACACGAAAATACAAGAACCATCGAGGTGCAGTACACTGGAGGTGGCACTGGTCAATGTAAATGGAAACGTCCATTGTTTGGGATCACAAAACCCTTATTTATACTGTGCAAGATAAGTGAAAGAATTATTATTTCTTCTGTTAGTACACGGGCGGGATATGATACTCGTCATGATTTTTACCGAGTTTATCAGCACCTCTTCTACATGCAAGCCTATCGATGACAAGAACACATTTTTGGCTTTGGGGTTGGTTTTGTTACAAAATTTCGAATTTTCATAATGATTCAGTCCAGGCGAGTCCACCCAAAAGAAAGAAAGGTTTTAATCCGTCTATGTATTGGAGTATTCAAAAATAGAGGAGTACCTAGATAGTTGTGTCGTGAAGAATGGAGACACTAGGCACACGTTAATAAGACAAAACAATCGTATTTGTTTGCATAAAAAATTGTCAGCCACCCCTCGTACCAAATAACCCAAATTTATTGGGTTCCATTGGTGCATAAAACAAACACTGAAGGTGTGGTCAATTTCGGCTTTCTTCTTTCTGGTTCCCATCAGATCAGAAAGAACCGAACTGAAATGCAACCAAAAAGTTGCCATAATTTAAGACAAAGGACTTGACTTATTTCTATCACTGCACTAATTATATCAACATAAATAAATGATGATTGATTGTACCACGTAGGTACCAACGCAAGGTACGTAGGTCCCCTACCTATATTATGATTGTAGGTTTTGTACGTATCAACAGCAGTCAGCAGTGGTATTAGGTTTTACAAAAATGTTGGCCTGGTCTGGTAACAGTTTAAATGCTGATGATTTATTAATAGTCAAAAAATCAGTATAGATTCCATAACAAAATACTATAAATATGTCATATGTGAAAACATTGCACCGGCGGGGCAAGACAGCTACACACCAGAAGATACAGAAAAATGTTAATCGGCCCGTTGCGTGGGACTTACTCTTGCACGAAACTACAATTATTTTGGATTATTTCCATCGGCCCGGTGACAAATTTTGTTTATAATAATATAGAACGCCATGCCTCAAGCTGTACAGGTATGTCACATGAGAAAATAGCTATATAGCTAGTATTCTGCTTTTTAAAAATGTGGTTCTCTCACCAAACACAACTTATTGAACGAAGAATCTATTTTTCGGTTGATTTTCTACATTTCATTTCCCCTATTTTAAAAATTTCTGAATTTTAAATAACCTAAACTGGTGACAGTACTGCGACCCCTTTTTTACTTTATTTAAAAAAATTAAAAATTGAGTATGTAAAGGACCTTAAAATTGGACATCATTTAAATTGCATAAACCATACCTACTTTACAAGGGCCATTCAAATGCACTAGCATAAACGGATAGGTATAGTCACGCATCATTGTAAATTTAATTCATAACTGGCTGGGCCACTCAATCAATCCTGAAATGTCATCTTCAGTGCCAAAAAATTGGCCCCCGCATATCCGCCAATTTCTCTACTACAATAACTCTTCCATTTCAAACTTTTTTCATTTAAAGTTTGAGATGCTTCAATACTGTCCTTGCATGAAAAAACTCTATTTGCTTTAGTTATATTCTAGAAATTTCTAAAAAATAAGCTCTGAGCAAGCTAAACTTTTTTGTACTGGCTGGTTTCTTCTAAAATTAAAAAAGGTTCTTCAGATCTCAGCGATGGAAATGGCTCGCCTTATCACACTTCCTGTGCCAATAATTTGAGGCTGTTACACAAAAGGTTTATTTGCACAGAGCTTATTTTTTGACCTCTAGTCTCCAACATGCAATGAAAGCAAAAAAAAATTATTCTTTCATGCAGGGACGTCATTCTGCCATTCTGGATGGTTAAATATTTGTTCGAGTTGTTTCAAATGAAACTACGGTCAAATAATTTGAACACCATTTTTTGTAATTTTTGAGTAATTAACTTTAATTTATTACTCTTTGAAAATAATGTTTGGAAGTTTGTTGTATCAGTTATGCGTTATTGTATTTAACGGACCTTCCCAATGTGATTTTATTTTACGAGTATATTGCCTGCAGAAGAGGGGTTATTGCTATTTCCTATCTTTGTTTTCAAAGCTGAACAACCCCCAGAAAAGTCTGCGGGTGTTTTTTTAAAGAAATTTATTCAAACTTTTATTTAAAAAAAAATGTGATTTGGTATTGTAGTGTCGGCTTCTATTGTATACAAGTTGACAAGTACTTCCGAGATTTCCTTAACATGAAATAGGTATATTATGGTACCTACACTCAGGTGAGGAGTCGTTATGTCTTACGACATCCTGCATGTGAATTAAACACCGGCGGGCGGCGACGTGCGGAAATAAGAGGAGCAATACTTTATTTTTTGCCACCTGTGTTCCATTTTTTTCAATGTATGTGAATACCCCATGACCCCATACTAAATTCATAAAACCATTATTGGACCCACTGCCCGTTGTCATCAAAGAAACTTGGAGCTAGATTCATTTATGTAAGTTTAAATTAATCACAAATTCTTTCGGAGGATGAAGACTCGCTAGAGAAATGTTCCTGAGGAGCTTTTACAGAAGTTCGTGTTGTTGATAAATGTATTCAAAGAAACTGGGAGTACCTAAGTAAAAATTAGGGAATTCTCCGTGATTTTCGAATTTTGCACAATGGTTCACATTCTTTGGTAAATACAGTGCAAAATTAGAAAACCACGTGAATTCTCGCTACCTTGATAACCCCTTATCTCTTAGCATCTATGCTTTACAGCAGAAAAATTAAACGTGCCCTTCAAACAGCTTATGTGATGTGTGGATTTCTGATAATTCGTTATATTCTTTTCGATAGATCGAAGAGGGGTCGGGTCAATTTTCAACAGTTGTTCCCATAATATTAAGAATTAGAATTAAGTTTGATTTTTTTTCTTTTATTCAATTTTGTTCATCATATTATAATTATACGTATGCACCCTCTCCAGGGATTACTGGAGACGAGAGAAAAAAATTACAAGTCGATCTGTTCCCACATGGATCAATCGAAAAGGCTAGCCCTCCTGAAAGAATCTTGGCACTAAAAAGCAACCTGAGTTTCTGTCTTGTTTACTGCTTAATTTCTCATTGATAAGCCACGCTCCCATAAAGGTGTAAGGTAGGACCTGACTGCGCAGGTTGCTCGTCTATGTTTATACCCAATGACATGTCTCCCCATGTCAGCGAATTAGCACACACCTAAAATGTTCACTTGTACCTCTTTTTATTATTCATTCACATCACTCGACGTTGTCAATATAATGGTATTCACTCTATGTTTAACAATGTAAGAAAGTCTAATAATATCCGAAGTTACGATAGCAACCAAGGACAATAAGGATGCATGTTTCATTCCAACTTTGGACATTATTAAAATAAGAATCAATCCCATTTTTGACTAGAAGTATAACAATAGAATTGTAAGTAGATGTGGATATGTACTAATTTAGACATATTAGATTGAAAAATGGCAAAATTGAACTAACTTAATATTTTGAACATTAATTTTCATGAGTTTACAAAAAATGGTATACTGCAAAAAATTGTATAATTTTTCAAAATTTTCAAATCGGAGTAGGAATACATTATACATATATCATAACTATGTGTGCTAGCTTGGTTATAAAAACAAATTATATATGTATTCTGAAAATAATAATAATACATACTTTCAATCTTCAATAATTTTTGTGATTAGCTATTTGTACAAAATATCATCTAAATATGGGCAAATTGTCTGGGCTGTGGCCGACTATAGCCGTCACACACCCGATTATTTTACCCCCGCTCACAATACTTATTATAGTATATTGATACTACGTATGTAAGAGTGTAATCTATACAGGCGAGTTAGGGGAACCCTCACTGCCGCATAGTGGCTTATTGTAGCCAAAGAGATAGCAACGCTTTTGAGATAGAGGATGCGCGTTGATGAACGCAACCACTACCGCCAGCCAGATAGCCCGTATGACGTCAGGGAGAGTGAGAGAGATAACATATCTAAAAACTGGCCTACCCGAAATCGCATGTTTTCTCGATGTTGCTAGCTCTCGTACTATTGTGTACCAGTAGTGAAAGTAGAAACTCGAAAATTTTGCTTCTATTACATCTCTGCAGATATACGTAGTTTCCTCCCGATGACGCATAGTGATACCTTTCCCTCATATTACTAAGAATAGTGTTGCATTTTCTGTGTCTCTCACATGCTGAACTACATTGGAATATGTTTCTGTGCCTAAACTGTACTTCTCGTGGGAGATGGCATCGGCTGTTGCTGATCGAGTTCAACAGTTCTCGTGATTTACACATTCCGCAGTCTACTTTCCCAGACTGCGTGGCACCGACACTTCCCATACACTCTTAGATGTCGTCGCAATTAACTTGAACAACGCATGATTTTATTTCTTCTTTTACCATGCCAGATGATTCAAACCATGGTGTGATACAAAATCAGCACATTCTCGCCAGGCTTTATTTCTATAGATAACGGTTTGTAATATGAGGATAAAAAGAATCAATTTATATCAAACACATTGAGTGAAACGTATTACATATAAGGTTTTTATTTCGTTGTGCAAAATTTGAAGAAAAAACAAACAGAAAAGCATAACGTACCGTGAGAACCCCTGGTGTATGTTCTTTTGAAAACGGACATGAGTGACGAGTGACCAAAATACAGCCAAAAGATGATAAGAAGGTTTTAAATTTGGAAGGTTTGAGTACTTACATATCCTTCGGTGAATCGGACCGCCTGACTTAGGGCGCGTTGGTGCTCGGTTCGAAGCTGTGTGATAAGAGATCGATCCAAATCGTCGACTTTGTCGTACTCGTAGTCCATGCAGTCGCGACCGCAGGGCTCGTGCCACCGGGGTGGCGGCGTTTTTCTATCTCGGTATGGAGAGGCCATTACACTTGGAATCCGAACTACCGACAGCACACACAGACTTAATAATAGGGCTTTTGAGAATTCTGCAACAAAAAGATAAAAACCAGAATTATTTTGGCTATTGGTAGAACTTATTGTTACCTTTTTAGAACAAATTACACTACCTTGTGTGAAGGCTGTTTTTAGTACATAATTTCTTGATGATTATTTTTATTCCTTCATCTTTTGTCCTTTTATTAATGGAAACATAACTAAACTAGTTATGTTTAATGTAGTGTATTCGGATATTAAAAACACTGCAACGTCCTCCACTTGTGACTTGACCACTGAAATAAGTTAGGGGTCTCCAGTTTTGCATAGTGGTCACATGTGGAGCATGCCCAACACACATTCTAGCCGGGAAATAATTCGAACACGTTAGCCAAATGTTTCCCGGTTGGAATGTTCGTTTGATAAGCTTCACATGACACATGGGGCCACTGTGCAAAGTTCGAAAAGCACAGAAAAGCATAAGGCACCGAGTGGACCCCTATTATTTGATATTTATGATAGTCAGTCATAAAATTATTATAAATCTACCTCAATCGATAAATTTACTTTCAAGTCTTTCAAACCGCGAACTGTAATGATTCACAGGGCTAGATTTCTTGAGGGAAAAATAGACTTCTGTTGCGAGTTTTATCCAACTGTGTTCCAACTGTTTTATAATTTATGGTAAAATGTGCTTTATCAAAGCGACGGAGGTTCGACGAAATCGTGGTTTGATCGAACTTTACCCTAAGCTGTTTGCTGATTGATAGTCAAACGTATCGGCTTTTCCCACTGCGTGGGTGGCTGAGCGCATGCATGCAAGGACCTGAGAAGGCGCCAGGGGAAAAGAAGGCATGGGGATTTTTGTGTGGTAGGTGGCAAGCGAATCATGGGAAGCCAGTGAACACATCTTCGGCTGGAATCATGCCCATGCCCTCTAATGGACAACGCCCCACACGACTTGGATGCCCGGCGAAAAATATCAACACCATCAGTGGCGGGAACTCTCTAATTAGTGTGATATCGTCATGTGCATTACCGATTCCTACTTCCCTCATCATCCCACGGAGCACCAAAGCAAGGAAAAATTCTGTACAGGAAATCAGTTTCATGTAGGGTCTTCTCAAATACTCGATACTAGGCTATTCGGTTTTGAGTAAGTAGAATTTTATAATTAGAACTTTATTTTTGGGTGCGGAAGTTTTTCCTGAGAACCTTTATTGTACCTTTTTTCAGTTTTGCGCACTGCCCCAGTCGCTTGGCGCATTCCTACCTTTATTATACCTAGACATACTCTATTCTACAGGGTCTAAAAGTCCGTGCTTTTAGCAAATGTCGAAAAGCATAGAAAAGCCCGGAAGGTATACCCACCATGAGAACGCCTATTATTCTTAATGTTCGTATTTAAAAAAATTAAGCAAGTATTTATCTGACAATTTTACAAAAATGTGTACATCCTGTGTTTTGATTCGGATACATTAAGGTTTAATTGATACTGATTTGGGGCATAAAATTTATTGTGTAACAAAAAACACTCAAATACATGTACACCTACCCTCTAACTTAACCTCAACTCGCACAATTACTTAATTCATTGCTTCATTGCTGGCTACTCAAATACTTTCTGTATGTAGAATAGTTATTGTAAAACAGTTGCACCTATTTTAGATGAGGTACAAGGTACCAAGTTAAGTGGTTGGTACGGACCTAAGGAAGTCTTGATTACCCATAGTGCTAGTAATAAGTGCTGAGGATACGTTTTACGACGGCGGCATCGACTGTCCTATGGGGGGCCCAACCCCGTAAAAAGACCATAAATGCCCCGAAACGGTTCACCTCGCCTACTGTCATTTAAGAATATGCCCCCTATTAGCCGTGGAGCGCTATACAATACCTAATCATATTATTTTTTTTTATTCTTGTATAGTTTATACCTTGTTTTATGTTTATTATGTTAGCCCTCCCAGATTTTAGGCTTTCGGCGAGCTGGTTTTGGCGCTAGTGCCAATTTTGAATACTATAATTAAGCTCTTGTTTCTAATTTATTTGATTGTATTATCAAGTCACAACGATGTGGTTAGAAATCAGAATCTTCAAGGGATGTAGGTATGTTACACGTCTGCGTTTTTATATTTTGGGTGTATTAAAACTAAACACGTCATTTTTAGTTGATTTTACTGAACTGATCATTTATTACTTATTGAATTATTTAAACACGATGAAAAATGTGGGTGAAAACAGTGCTACAGGAAGTGATAGATACTCGTACAATAAAATGCACTATTTCCTCCGCCACGTATTTATGTAAGATTTTTCTAAAAAAAAATACCACACTTTAGTTTAGAGAAAACCTCTTTTTTGAACTCAGGGATAACATGAGTTCACAGATTCTCAAAATAAAATTCGACAGGATTAAAATACTTTCCCTATCGTTCTATGTATAAAAATGTATAAAAATATGAGTGAAAGATAAAAAAGAAAATGATTGCCCGAGCTTATTTCAATTTTTTAAACTCACATATGTATATCGGTTCAATCCACAAGTGCGGCTAATGCAGCAACATGTTGGAAGCCGAAGAGGGCGGTAAAACAGTCATTTAAAACAAAAAGGTAAATCACCTGATTGAGACAAGGAAGTTTAGGTATGTCGGTAGAAAAAAGGAAAAATGCTCAAAGCTGCTCGAGTTTATTGGGACTGGACATAATAGATGGAATGCCACCCATATGGCCTCCTTCGTCTTCTGTCCCTTTCAATAATAAGATGAAGTCATCCAGGAACCCATTAAGTTCCAATTTCTTAATCAGTTTGTCTCCTTCTTGATTCTAGTTTTTATTTCTATAAGAGAGGATGAAACGGTGGTCTTATTAGTGACATGAAATCTCAAATTTTGATTACGATTCCATGACAAAGATGATCGTATTTATCGACGCAGGAAACGTCAAAGAACAATCTAAATTGAAAAAATGTTGAAAATAAATCAATTCTTCATGCAATCAATTAATTTTTGGCCTGTTTTTTTTTAAATTTGATCCCAAAAAATAACCGAAAACGTGTGAAAATAATTAGGTAGATTTCAATGACAATACTATCCTTGTCCGTTTCATTCTCTACTATTATAAGAAAGACACCGGCGAAGTTTCATTATTTATGGGTGGAGGACACTGACTATGTATTTGGGTGTCAAATATCTAATCATAAATAAAAAAAATATTTCAGTTTAGGTTTAAATAAAAGACCTACACATTTGACCCCAACCTTATTCTGGGGGTCCTTTACTTTTTTGAATTAGGTTCCAGAAGTCGATTATGGCAGATTAAATGGCATATATCAGTTTTCTATGAGAAATGCACTTTTTAATTTTTTTGGTATTGCACCGCTTGAATATTTTATTATGGGGTTGTAAACTTAAATTTTAATATCCGATTCTACAATTTTTTTTGGAGGTCTTGTGCCTGACAATAACTTTCGGGCGGAAAGGAAATCCATCAAACCATCGACCATCTATCTCTTCATAAGATGTAAATAAAAATTGAAAACTTTTGGCGTATTTTGTTCAATAAATCTAAGCATGGTTGAGAGAGCTGTCGAATCAACTTCGCTTGGCGTAGAAAAAGTACTAATTTTATCGAACTTAATATTTTCCGACTTTCGATACCGTTTTTGATGACTGTCTCAAATGGCACTTTTCAGTTAATTTTTTAAAGAAATGGATTGTTTTTCTTGACTTTTTTTTAACGTAGGTTATTTTCAAAATAAAAAAATCGGATACCTACATATTAAAATTTTTGGTTTACACCACTATCCATGATATTGTCAAAACTTTTAGTTTCATGCATTTCATTATGTCTGTTTGCATATTCATTAGGTAAGTTGGGATGACTTAATCCCTTACTTTTTTCAAAGATAATGAATAGGGTGTTATCGCTATCGGTTGCCAACCGCGATCATTAACTTTTGGCGTCTAAAGGGTGCTTTGAAACCTTATCGCCAATCTAACCAGGAAAAAAATGAGAATATTACTAAAATTAAGAATGATATTGATAAGCCTCCCGACCAATATTTGCGGTTGACTCAATCGGATTTATCATGCGGTTGGAAAAAGTGAAACAAGTCAAAACAAAGACAGTCCCATAGATAAGGATTATATTTATTCTAGTGTCAGAGGTAGCACTGGTAGCAGAATAACAAGTTGGTAACTTGGTGACAAAGACACCCCAAACTAAAGGGACAATGTCCAATGTGCGATATGCGTCGCACTCGGCACTCGCACTCGTCATTGTCATCCCTTATCTCGTATTCTTCAGCTGGTCAAGGTCAATGCCCATAGTCAAATTTATACAAGGGATATAATTGACTGAGCGAGCGAAGCGAGCGAAGCGAGCGAAGGCTCCGATTCGACAAGATAGGAAATTTTTTCTTTCGTCGGATGTCAGTCAGTCAGTCAGTATGTATGTATGTCAGTTCCGGTCTAGAGGTCACAGTTTTTAAGCGATTTTGATGAAACTTGGCACACGTATTCCTTGATTTTTAACTCAGATTTTGTCGAGAGATTTTTTTGATAGGGGGG
>Ga0194135_10001815_pt1 | contig 12850 bp, 7 predicted proteins | sample LitLau_LLRF_2013_FD_134024 | JGI IMG/M metagenome (GOLD analysis project Ga0194135, IMG submission 134024) | Freshwater sediment microbial communities in response to fracking from North America - Little Laurel Run_MetaG_LLRF_2013 (version 2) | ecosystem: Environmental > Aquatic > Freshwater >... | reverse complement strand
CAGTTCAAACTGAGCATTGGCAGCAAAAGTGAGTCATTCCCTTCAAGTTGGACCCTGAAGGACCCTACTGTGTGTACAGATAGTCAGGAGCCGTGTAACCACTCACAAAGTTCCCTCGTCAGTCAGAGTGTAGCAAGGAGATATATTTCTTCACACGTTCGGCTCTGTTCAGTACTCATCATTTTCTGCACGATTTGAATATGAATTCAGTGGAAAGAAAGGAAAGAGAGGCAGAATGCTTTAAATAATTTCTACCTCATTAGCATTCTTCTCACAACTGAATCAATTAAGAGGCCAAAGGGATTTAGTTCAGGTTCAGATTTGCATTTGGTGAATCGTTAAACCTAGTTTAGCATTTAGTCTACTTCTTTCTGATAAATCTCAGTGATACACTACGTAGTGTGTTGTTTCATTTTTGCATATATCTCGTTACCTGTAGCATTGTAAACAAGTAGGAAATGTAATGCTTGCGACAACTCTTCGAACATTACGTGTAATCTAACTTGAAATAGATACTTTGAGTGCGTCTTTGCACGACAGAGTAAATCTGAGAAAGTTCTCAGCGGAGAAGAAAGATAATACACTTGTGAAGACACACGGTGTGTGTACGTACAGTTTCTAGAGAAGTTGCATAAGATTCAAAGCAAGTGCATAGGAATAGAGGAACGGTAGGTAACTGTGTAGAGAAAGGAGAGTTGCCATTTGGAGAGAAAGCACGTTCGTGGACAGAAAGGAAGTGTAGGTATAAATGCACATGCTCTTTTATATATAGGTAGGGATCTAGTTATAAATGTACGTAGAACTCGGTCTATTCTCTCTTTAAAAGGAACTTTCACTTTCTATTTCACTTGTAAGTTGCAAGTGAATTTAGAAGTGTGACTGGGTCTTAACTTCGTTAGAGAAAAGGGTTCGGAGGATCGACTGAAGAAAAAGATTGTATGGTCTTTGTAAACTCTGTGAGAAGTAAAGAAAGCAGTACGGACGAGTTCAAATGCCTGTCCTAGTTTTCTTTATCCTCGTAAAACAGTTTTTAGCAAAGGTTTTTATTGGAGTCTTTCATTTAAGTGAATTGGCAAACAGTTAAGTGTGCCAAATAAAATCACCCAGCTTCCCGTCCCATCTTCAATGTCCATTAGGACTGACATTACTATGAGATAAAATACACTCCTTTACTGCCCCTATTACTCCTTCAGTAATATTTAAGTTACGTCGTCTCTTTCTCTTGTCGTTGGTGTCTGTGTGTACTTTCTCTCGTGTTGGGCAAGGGTATTGTCTGCATCAAGACTACACGTATACACAGAGCTCGAGGATAAAAAGAGATAGAACATAACAAATGGGAGTTATATAGCATTTACTGTTGATGAGAACTAAAGGACTCGCGAAACTGGGTCTCTGTGTGACTTTGAATAAGCACGTACACACGCTTTCTCCACAACATCTGCCTACTTACGTAGTCCCTACTACGTATGGTCTGTACCCTTCACGTAGTAAAAGTAAAGTTATTCCGATGAAGTCAGGCGCTAGTTAGTCAGTAGCAATGTGGTGGTGGTGGTTTCCCTATAGTTCTTGCATCATCCTAGCAAGAACAGACATTACTTTGCCCCGTCTACTACTACTACTACTGTACTACTACTAGTATCGCCGATGCTTTCTCTCCTTGCCATTCCACCAGAATGGAAGAGCTTTATCTCTGTAATTTGCACTGAAGAAGAAGACATAAAAGATCGATTTATGGCCTTTCTCTAAGTCGCTATTCCCTTTAGTAGTGCACGACGTTCGTTTAGTCCCTTTTCCTAGTGGTACACTTTCTGATACATGACTTGTCCAATGGTGAAAGCAGCGAGTGTGAATGCACTTTGTCTTTGCACTTAAATTCTCCCTATTCGGTTAAGCTTAAATGAAAACGTGCAAAATAAACTGTCTTTCCTCATAAGCACCACACATACCTATTTATACATAATGGTACTTTTGCAAACACAAGACCATTGTTCACCAGTGTATGATGGGGAAATCACTTCCTTCTGATTTATGACAGCCTACACTGAAAAGTCCCAATTATGCTTCTCCTGCCACTGCACCTACAATTAAACAGATCTAATTGTCTAATTCTACCAAAAGCAAACATTTCAAAGTTCAAAAACTTCAATTCGCATCATACATGATCTTTCAATAGATTTACCAGCATTCTATAACGATTAATCCCGCATGTAAGTATTTAACAAACTAACTCTATTTCTGTATTACCAAAACTTCCTTTATGTGTGATTCCCATCCTGAAGTAATGGACCAATGCCGAAGAATTCAAGAAACGTATATAAAGTCTATGCAGGTAAAATGGACTGAGCACACAATGCGCTACGAAAGATGTGCTTTTTTCCTTTTCAAGTTTCTTCTCACATACGCAGGATTTGATAAGATTACACGTACACTCTGTTTGGTTTTTGGTTAGTTTCACAAAAGTTGGCTTCGTGGTCCAAAAAGCGCGTCCTGGTGCGAATTCTTTCTGGTGAGATATTGAAAGATTGCCTATAAATATTCTTTTGCCATGAATTAGTTTTTTCATGAACAACAGAAACGAAGCCAGGTCGTGGTGGTGTGAAAGCAGTACATTTGAAAGCCAAAGCAGCATTTGGTTCAGTGTGTGTGTGTCCTGCCCACCACACCATAAACACTGAAGAAGCCGATGATATCCCCACCTCAGAATTTTTAAAAGGAAGGAAGGAAAAGTACTTATCTATTTTCCTTTCTTGTGAAAGTGAGAAAGTGGGGAATATATCGGGTACATTTAGAAGGACGATACATATACACGCAGTTTATCACAAGATAGACGATGACTGTGTGTGTGTTCCACATCGCATCGTCTTCTTCATTCCAAGAAGAATGGTGGAAGAGAAAAAATAGCGGGTATTAGTTACCCATGTGTCGACAGGGAACATTGGCTTTGGCTTCTTTTCACAACCATTTCGACCAACCATGGATTCCTCGGAGAATTATTTCCTCCTCTTTGAGCTGCAACGGTAAAGAAGTTTAGATTTTTATTCGAACCGTCCACTGCTATTCTTTCACTGTGTATACTATTCTCACTCTCAAACCTTTCCCCAGACACTGATCGCAGTGAAAGTAAATTATGCTCCTATGTTCCCATTCCTCCTAACCTTTCTAACAGTTTATTAAAGCCAAAGTAAGAGTGTGTGCTTCATTTTTAAAGAGAGAGCTCATGTCGACAAATATTTTACTGATTTATTACTGCTCATTCCTCTGTATGTGTGAGTTGCTTATGCACAACTACTTTGTGCGTCTCATGCCATGAACACATAATGGTGCGCATTTAACGTTCAACTTTGTAGCGTGTTTAGTGCTTGCCACACTACTCACCAGAAGAACATTTTGAACAGGTTTGTGTACGTGTGAGTCATACGTATACACACTTATATATAGTAAATTCACACGTCCCAGTAAGCAGATGCCTAGAGCCAGAAATCATTACTTTCCGAAAGAAGAGGGGAAAGTATAACAGTGTGCGAGGCTTGGTTGGCTGCTCTCCTACTTTCTGGAGTGGACAGGGAACTAATACCGTAAATACATAACAAATCCTCTCGAGTCCGCCTTTTGTCCGAGAACTCTAAAGTCTGTCACTCAACATGTGATCCTCATCCTCTCACGTTTCAGTAAATGTCAGTCCTATGAATAATAACGGAGATTTTGGTTCTCCAATTCAAAGCAAGGATGCCTGCTTGCCGTCATGAATACCCTCTCAGCCTTCACACTACTCTCTCGTCTTTCATATTTGAATTCTCAGCCAGCAACCGAGCTCAGGCTTATGTATAGTCCTACGTGGTGGTGTTAATATCTTCGGGCCTAGGCATCACTCTCTCTCTCTGTGTGTGTGTAAGTATCTAAAGAAGCTCAGAGTAGAAGCAATATTAGAAAGCTTTAGAAATTCTGTTTTTATGTCCATCTTCAAGGGTAACACAAGGAAAGGTGTTGTAGTGGAAGAAGACGAAATTCTTAAAGAAAGTACAAATATGAGTGCGAATTTCAATAGAAAGATGAATATACAGAAAAGAAACCGAGGGATTTGTAAGGCAAGATGCAGTCGAGAGATATGCGAACCGGTTGTTGTTGAAGATGTACCCAAAGAAGAATAAGCAGGCTTGGAGAGAAATATCTCGAACACAACTTCTCTGTATAGTGGTACATAATAATAAGAGTTTTCCCGACAACACACACACACACACACACCCACACACAACAAAACGTACGACGTAAAGCAGAGAAAGTAACAGGGCTTTTGAAATGTTGTTTTCTAGCATGAAATGAAATGAAAACGTTGCAGGATTTGCTTTCAAGGAAGGAAGAGATAAAACATAGTTTGAGCTATCTCTTTCTCTCCTTTTCCTTTTTTGGGAATCAATATCCATAAATCATCCGGAATCTTTTGTGTCCCCGTATGGAACTTTTCACTCACTTATACTTACTTTCACACACACACACACACACACACACACATGCAAGCAAGAGGGTCCAATAGTATATGGCAGGAATACTTTATGTCCTATGTGTTTACTAATGCTCTATTTCTATGAAGTACAGCACACACCATAATGATGATGACCAAATAACTTTAGCTATATCACTATATGCACTAACGAGTGAGTAAGTAAAGCACTACAACATTCTATCAAAAACTTGTTGTGTATTTTAAAAACAGAAGTGGATATGTATAAACTATAAACACACTTTCAAGCTTTGATAAGATTTTGGAATAAAGAAGAGTCTTCAGGTATTAATGAAACAACAGAAGATGCAATTAAATTAGATGTAAATGACCCAAACCACACAATAGAGCCAGATCTCCTAAAAATTGGCTTATTGTGAAATTATGGATGATTGTACATACTCAATATTATATAATCTGAATCTATGATTAATTTTCTGGGTGAAATGGAAATTCAACGCACAGATAAATTAATGCTGAGGCGAAAATAATAATAGTAACAAGTCTAGTGGACATGATTCCTTGCGGACTGGACACCCGGTGGTTCATTTTATGGGAAATGAGATAGTTTGTCTGTCTCCCTGCTGTGAACCCTCACTCTTCAGTCTTCTGTCGATCTATCTTTCTCCGATTTCTTCGATCATTTTCGAGATATTTGATATTATTTGAAGAAAGACTAGGAGGAACTATTCCTCAGCGTGTTCTCTGTCCTTTAGCTGTATTTCCATGAGTCACCGCTTAATATCTGAGGGAATGAAAGTGAAGTAGTAGCATTATATGTGTGCAATGTGGGTTCCATCCTTCAACCGCTGTTCAATGTCTTGCCGAGTGATTTGATTCCCTTTTTACTTAAAGCCCAAGAAAATGTGTTAAATGCATAGATACAACTCCAACGTGAAGTTGGGTAATCTTTATTTCTCTATTTTCCGCAGAGACTTGCATTATTAATCAATGCATAATGTGAATTACTGGCATTGACTTCATGAAGGTTGAATTAGAGCGGAAACTCTACACGTACCATGTCCCCTCTTGGATGGATGAAGAAATCGAAGGTGTAGAAGATGAATTTCTTTTTTAGTTTCTACATTATTATTTTAGGTGTCAATCGGACCGGTAAAGCTCGTGACCAGCTTTCTAATATCCCGGGCTCTTCCAACAAATCACGAAATTACTTGAAAGTTTGTTAGAATCGTGGGTTTAAAAAGCGATTTGAAGTTATCTCGTATTTTGATCAAATAGCATTCACAGAGCCACCAGAGTAGAAAGAGAGAGAGACAATGGAGGAGCGAGGACTAGAGAAAGGGAGGATGTGTAAGCCACCCGTAAAAAGGATTAGGGATACAAATCTATCAATGAAATCCCTTTCCATAAAACCCAGGGAACATTTCCACTGACTGTCTCTCACTCAGCCGATAAGAATTCTTTCTTTCGACACACAAATACACACAAGTCGAGAAGGAAGAGAAAGCCCACGGGAGAAAGGAATTGCTTTTTACGAAATTGCACTTTTACCACCACCACTGACGAAAACAAACAACTATGTACCCATTTTATCTGCCAGGCATTGTCAAATCTCTGTCTGTAAAAATCAACTCCGTTATCTCATTTTCAATACTGTCGCTCTCCACTTTTTGTGGTATCGTGGGGGAAAACTCTGAAGTGGAGAGTATAATAGGCTCATCAAGAATAAGTATGATTTTTATACTCATTTCTCTTCCTGTGAATTCCTCTCTCATGCTGGGAGACACTGTACTCTAAGATCTTATTATTGCAGCAGTCTGACATATATATACATGTATGTATATACACGTATATGAGTGTGTGGAAGGTCGACAGGTTTACATAATGAAAGGTTTATAGTTCCAACGAGTATTTACATGTAAATTGGAAGAGATACTAAATGCATTTAACAGACCTTGCTCATTTTTATCTTATACTTAGTAAGCAAAACAGAAACTTTGAATTCTGCGTTTTATATGAACTGTAATGGATCCACGTGCCAAGGGAAGGTCGCACGAAATCATTACATGTTTTATGTTCACTTCAAGTGGTGCTACTTTCTTTTTTCATGATGAGTTGGATTGCAAAATTACACTGTCCGGACTGACTATTGACTGCTGCGCGGAGAGTGAACGATCTGTTGCAAAGCTCAAGTTGACTAGTCACATCTTCCCACATGCAAGTAGTCTTTATTATGCAGAGCAATGACAAATGGCTAAAGCAATAAAATTACAATCTTGCATTTATCAGAGGAGTTGAAGAACGGCACTTGAGGAGTAATTTGAGCATTGAGCTCATATTGCAATTGAGAGGATTGCTGGCATTGCTGCATACATATATACGAGAGTTGAAAGTGACATAACACGACCAGTGAAATGTAATGTAAATGACCAATTACGTTACGACCGGTGAGTGAGAGAGAGAGAGTGAGAGAGACTTTGGATATAAGGGCAGAGGAAGTGTCCTTCGAGAGCCATTCGTACTTTCGTCTAACAAGAAATAAATGCAGCTATGACTCTCTAGGGAAGGTTTAAAACCTTCATGGAATCCTTCTCTCTGTATACAGAGTAGACTCTCGGATCCCAACCCAATCGTTGTTTAGTTCTCGTGTACACTTTCTACTGAAGTATTAGAGCTGGAATCAAATTGATGGGAAACAAACAACACACACACATTTAGTTGTACAAAGCACAAAGATACAGCTGCTGGAGTTTTCACTATTATTACATTCGAGAGCTGCTAGAGAAAAAGAAGAATCTGAAATGTGAGAGAACACACCAGAACTTCTCTGGCCAAAGCGAGAGAGAGAGAGGTTGGCTTCATCATGATGAAGTTATCAACCTTGTCTCATGTTGTTTTCAGTCTCTTGTTGTGTCTACACGATTATTTCATCTACCGGTCGGAAATCTCGCTGCGGAATTTCATCCGAGCCACAGATGTTGATAAAATCCGAGAATGGATAAGGATAAAGTTAATGTTCTCACTTCAATCGTTTGTTTTTCTTTAGAAATGCTCTTCTCTGTCTTTGTGCTGTATAAATTCAATTGCGCGTCTATTCACAGATACACATGATTTATCTTGAATCTACGGTGAAAGCGACTTAACTGATAGTCTGAATTTACTATCTATACACTATACACAAGTGTGCTATTTTTCTTCATGTGATAAGTCTCTCTTTTACTTTTTACAAACAAGCTTAGAATTTTTTTTAATTTGTTACAAGAGAGGATTCCTCCCTGCCATTAATATACGTAGAATTAAAAGTGTGCATGTCAAATATGCGCCTTCTTCGTTTTTAATCGTTTAGTTAATGTGAAGCACTTACATGCATATCATTTGTAACTTTAAAGACATTCATTGAGTGCACAAGCAAGCACAAAAGAGAGATATGTTGTCGGACTTCGCAACATGTAAACTATGAATAATTTCTCAGAGCACACCGATAAGGATTGCAACTAACGACGTGACAATCTGACGAGAAACTGGAAGATACAGTCGAATCGTCTGTCGTCTTTCTCATGGTCACACGGAAAACTAAACGAGGCATGGTAGTTAAAAAGTATCACATCAATTTGTCAAAGACCTTAATGAAGAAATCTTGACTTGGAATTTGAAAAGAAGGAGGTGAAGAGACGAACACATTGTTTTGATCTTTAAACCCAAAGTCATTAAACAGAAGTGGGAGGGGCATTTACACATTCGAGAATGCACTACCTTCGTTTGAGAGTGTTGGTAGTTGTTCCACCACCTTCATCGAAGCTGCTGCATCATAAACACAAGGAAGAAGGCATATAATAATATATATATACTGGCTAGATGGACGATGGACACAATAAATGAAACGAAACGTCTTTTCTTTATTGCAACATGTTCAACTTCCACAGTGTATGGAGGAGCTAATGCTGCAACAATACGTAGAAAACGAAGTAGTCGAAAAGTATTTTTTCTCGAGGAATGCAGGATTCGGTCGATAAAACTCGAAGAAGTTTCTCTCTTGACTCCATTCTTCATAAATCACGTTTGTGATACGAACGCCTAGCGGTTGAGGTGGGCACACACAATCACTTCCCATTGTTTCCTGGAAAGAAATATTACTTAAATGAATGCTTCACACACACACACACACACATTGTATGCAATTCATAACCTCAACCCGTCTGCAGCCTTATCTATCTTGTGTCACTTGTCTTTCACAAAGCCAAGCCTACTTCGGCTTCAATTAGACTCGACTAGAATTTTAGGTCGTTTAAATGTCTTCGAAATTTAAATGCCTTTCACATATACACACACACGCGCACACATGAACATCAGGAATTATGCCTTCACACTGTATATATAACATATACTTCTGTTTAGGATCAATTTAAGTTCCTTTAGGGCTGTAAAATTTAAGTACAGATTTCATAGTAAGGCAATCTCGTGTGTTGTTGTATAGTCGTAACAATAAAGTGAACTAGCATATGCATTACATGTGAAGTTTTTTTCGCGGATGCTTGAAAATGCAGTTTTTCTCAGGAGATATTGAAGCCAGCAACATTTACAGCTTGGATGGAACGTGGAGACAAACCTTCAAAGAACGACGAGACGACGTGTCTTTATTTGCAAATGCTCGCATTGTGAGTCTCGCTCTTGTGCTGTAAAGAGACGGGGATAAAGGAGGTATTTTAACAATAGAGTGTGTACAAATTGGCTCTTCGTTAATGTAATTAGTTGCTAATTGAATAAAGCTCGTGTCAACGAGATAAAACGGTTCTGAAGTAAGTAAGTAGTTGAATGATTGCTCTTTTGTTGAGGATGCTAGTGTATAATGTTGTTGCAATGAGACGAGTTTTGTATTGTGCGCATACTACGCACAGAATACTTAAGACTATTTTTCACGTTTGAAGAAATGCAAAACTAGCTTTGTTCTCATCGCTTGTCTTCGCCAATGAATCTCTCATTTGAGTTTTCTTCAAGAGCCTTCTTTTCACAGGGAGATCTAGTTTCTATTTCTATTCACTTGTTTGAGACATATGAGACGTTTACAGTACTTCTCACTCTGTTGTACAAGTTGAATTTTTATTTCATGAGTTTCTCGTCGCTACTTCATGCATTCCTTAACAGATCTTTATCCTAATGAACTCAATTTTTCACGGATTTTCAACAAGCTTCCGAACGTAAATCAATCTTCCCTTGTCATTCCCTACGGCTCGTTGTTGAGTCATTGAGAAACAATAAAAAGATCGAAACTTCGATAAGACTGAAGATTATGTTGAAATTTAGCCATACTTACACACAAGTGTTCCATTCTTATACTGCCTCAAGAAGTCTTTACGATCTTTTTTGTCAATTATTTCGAGCAAAAACTTGGTCTTAAAAAGTAACAGACATATATAACCAACCCATCTCTCTTTGTGGCTCACATATGGCAAACTAAGCAACATAAATAAATCACATTAAGGTCACTCCGTGGTATTTTCACATCAAAGCTTCTCTAATTGAAACTACATAATCTACACAACGTCGTACTTTTCCAAATTAGAAAACCAGGGCATTTGTTCCTCCTTGCTTATTGAAACTGTTTCTTTTTCTAGATTTCTCTAGAAAACAGTAATTCACCAGGATAAACCAGGATATTAGAAGCTGCTTAGCTGCTAATTTTACATGTATAATTGACCACGGAAATTCAGCAAACGAGACAGATAGAAATATACCTATAATAGTCACGTTTATAAAATGTAAAGAAAGTTTCAAAATAAAGCATCTACCGTGTAAAACTCGACGCAATTTTGCTCATACAGAGAACAGAATATATGAAAGATGAAAAGGTGCAATGTAGGTTCGCATGCTGACTTTTGAAAGGTGTGTGTGGTTCCGAAAGCAGAAAAATAATCATAACTCATGCATAATTTTAAATTAAATTAAATTACTTAGCATATTCGTTCTTAGGATGTCAGGTTCCCTAAACTGAGGCAGACTGATGCATCAATGTTGAAGACGAGTATATATATATACATATATATTTTATATATTTATTATATATATTGCTGCGTTGAACACGAATCCTTCTTCTTCACCTAAGGCAGCCGTGTGTAGTCGTCTTAACAAGTATGCGAAACCCAAGGTGGGGAGGATGCTTAAGGAGACAGAGTAAAGAATATTTTAGAAAAGGAATCTAAATTCGGGTTAGAAGTCATTAATCATGTCATGTGTACATCCTTGATATTTAACGCATAGATAATTTCTTTCATCGGCTTGCTTGATGGAAGATCTCGAGCTTTCACGTTCGTCTTCCTGCCTTCTCCATCCAATGAGCATTAATGTAAATGTACTGTATGAGAATGTGATAATAATATATCATTCATTTTAATGTAATAATAGGGACTATAATGTAATAACGGGATGGGAGGAGAAGGCCAGGAATATATACTATATAGTATATGGGTGGATGCTTTACCTCGAAACAGGCCGGGCTCTATCTGAGGCTCCTCACTAGTTCTCTCTCCTTTGTACATATTATGTGCATATGTACATATATATATTTTATTTGCCCGTATTATTAAGTTTCCCATTATAAGTCTATACGGTCCTGAAGATATTATAGGTCGATTTAGTAAGTAGTTACTCATTCTTTGCTTTTTTCACATTCTCAGGAGTGGCATTTCTTGTTCTCGTCTTCTCAGCCTGTGCTTTTGTGCCCAATACATTTCATTCTTCTTGTGTAAAAATACGCGTGTGTATGCTTTCCTTTCTTCAAATGAAATAGAGAAATGGAGAAGGAAGCATTTAAGATTTTAGATTGTGTGCGATTTCAATAAACTAGTGTGATATATGACTTTTACTTTTTTGCAATATCAACCAAAAATACTTTTGAGCTGGTTTTTAGAAAGAAAGCTCATGAAAATGGCTTTGTAAGCAAAGTTATTCTGACTTAAGTAGCAAGTTGAGCAATAGAATGGAGGACTCAGGCATATATACACATACATTCAACATTGTGATGTCGACGCTACTAAAATGAAGAATGATCTCGCAACTACTAAAACTACTGTAATAATAATAATAATAATAATAATAATAGGAAAAGCATGGATTGAAAAAGTTGGGTGTGTATGTTCTTTATGCTTTACGAAATCATGTTTTCAGTGAAATCTAAAGTTCAAAGGAAACCATACTTGCCAACTCATGTACATTCTAGAAATCATTTTTGATCGCTTTGAATGTTTCCTTCGTCCACGCGCCTACATGTTAAAATGTAACAAATTTAACCAAGTTTTAAAAATCACAGCAAACTTGGAACTCTTTATATGCAAGTACACAAACACAGATTTTGATTGAAGCGATGACGTTACGCAGATTTTAATTTCATGAATCACACTCTCTTTACTTAGTAGTTTATGGTTCTCAGCACGTGTAGAACTTTCAACATTGCTGTAAACCTGTTCAGTCAAGAATCTCATCTCACACAACACACCCTGGCTGTGAATTTTAAGAATTACATACGTATACGCGTTACATATTATATTGATGACGCTTTGAGCTTTGCCTGTCGGTTTCCTGTATCGAACACACGTTCAACCATTGGAAAACATGAAACATGAGTTAAGTTGTTTTCACTACAATCTATAAATCTTTTGTGTGAGAAGAATTTCATTCATATCCGTCTTGACTGATTAACGATTTGTGGTCGGAAACTTTGAGTTTTTACCCTGATTTCATTTCTTTCAGCAAATGGGCTTTACACAGTTGCTTATTTGTAATATATCTCAGCTTGTTAGCAAGTTGTATAAGCAGAAAACTTTTTTGCCACTGAACTAATATGGATTATGTTTTACTTCGAATAAATGTATAGAGTAAGTTTTAGCCGCATTCCTCAAAAGCTGTTGGGTCTGCAATATTGAACATATGACCACCACCTACAGCAAGTTACAGCAGTACGAATTGAATTTGTCTCATCAAAGTAAGGACGACGACGACGAGTGCATTTGGTTGGGCCTGCTGATAAACTGATTGCATGATTACTGGTTGGTTTCTCCTCTTGGATTCTATCCAAAGAGAATTTAGTCTCGTGGTTTATGGTGACCATATCAAAGTGAACTAGTTAGTAAGTCTTTAGAGATGGGCTGGAGAGTTAGTGTGCCACGAGTTTCCATCCCTTATGTCACTCCCAAAAGTTCTTTTGTAAGGTTAATTTGATAGCCATAAGACTGGAGTACGAAGGAGTGACTAAGTACTACTTAGAAAGCCACATTGAAAACAGATTGGGCATTATGTTTCCTCTTCCTGGTCTCTTCTTCTTTTTCGTCGTCTTCTTTCACTCTAAAAGTGGTGAAAGAAAAATAACGAATGATGCTAAAGAAGAATGCCTCACATTGT
>Ga0194135_10001814_pt1 | contig 12857 bp, 6 predicted proteins | sample LitLau_LLRF_2013_FD_134024 | JGI IMG/M metagenome (GOLD analysis project Ga0194135, IMG submission 134024) | Freshwater sediment microbial communities in response to fracking from North America - Little Laurel Run_MetaG_LLRF_2013 (version 2) | ecosystem: Environmental > Aquatic > Freshwater >... | reverse complement strand
TCGGAAGAGCTTTCCATAAACTCCAGATCGGACTGCGTCCATTGTTCCTGGCTCAAGATCCAGGAGAATGGCCCGGGGAACATACTTTCCTCCTGCAATCATGAAGGAATACGAAATCATTAGCATTCAATTCGAAGATTTACTTTCATTTTCACAGGTACATTTCAATTCAGTATGAGCACGTGTGATCTAGTTTACAACTATAGCTTCTAACTTTGGGTAGTATGCCTAGAAACAGTAAATCCGTCTAATCGCATAAATAACTTCACCTGAAATTGCACCTGGTCAACAAAAATCGCACCATATTTGTAAATATGTGCCCTATAACATGAAATGTCAAAATCCTAATGAATGATCATCGTAACTACCAAATAAGATACGTTTTCACAACAAAATCAATCTGGAACTCTCGATAAACTCGAGAACACTCAACAGATTGTGTTTGACAAAGATGATCAAGAAGAAATATATGACTGATTCAAGAAGTACATGGAAAGTGTGCACGATGGAAAGATGCCGGCTTTTGTAGCTGAGATTTCCTCAGAAGTGAGCTATCTATTGCACCCATCAAATCATAACAATAATTACATTACTATTATAAAAGATAATCCTTCTCAGTAAAAGGAATAATGTGTTCTTCTCCTTTTAAGGCAAGGACAACATATATCATTCATATTAAAGCAACTTGTTTAAAGCATATTTACTATTTCCACACCGCCTGCTGAGTTCCTCTTATCTTAGCTTGGACTAGAAAGGCATTTATTATTAAATTATTATCCCATCTGGATAGAAAAGGTGTGTTCAAAAGTGTTCACACTAATTACCGATTTCTACATTAAAGTTGCATTTATGCCTTGATTACCATTATACTGGGGTACTTTGAGATGCAACATTTGAGCTTGCACATCCATATAATCCATTTTTGATGCACATGTATCATGTTGCTTTGTTTGTTTTTCAAGGAAAAAGTTGAATTGTGTTCCGAGAGTTGCAATAGAATTATAATATTGTGCTGTTTACTAAGGGTTAGCTTTTGAAGATCTTTAAATGGAAATATGGAGAGGAATCTGAGAGTGGCTAATGATGATGTATGGCTTGACATGAGATCATTCCACTTACTAAATCCCATCACACGACTTCACATCCCATCGTCTTGACCTTTTATGGACTATCATCTCAAACCAAACACTCATTTACACATTCTCTTATTATATAGAGTCGCACTCAAATCTCAATAAGAACTGCGTGCTCACGTAGTAAACTACACACTCTTCGAGGCTTCGATAAAGAGGGTTTAAAAATTATGAAAATCAACTTTATCTCTATTGTGATACGAGGCTCATTAAATTGTTTATATAGCTTAAGTTATGCGTAAGCTATCCCTAAAAGTGCTTGCTATAATTGCAAACTTGAATGCTTAAAAGTATTTGAAGATTAAAGGGTAGTAGCGATAGATTTGCTATGATGGAGAACAATGCTAAATGTATGTATATATATTTGTGAAGTAACACCGCTAACAATGACACGACAAAGATGAAGAAGTGGAGACCCCTCTAAGGTGACATGAGAGATGATAAACAATCACGAAAAGTTTCAAGAGATGCTTTTATATTGACAAGTGGACCTAACTGTTGTTGTTGCTCCACTCCCTGTCAGGTACGATCCATCATGCGATTTGTACAGGCAACTCCATTTATGGAATCATTATTAACACTCTTAAAAAACAACGTGTAACAATGCAGCAGCTTTCGAATATTCGATCAGAATAAAAATTCTTATATATACAACCCTACAAGGCTTTCTACTTGGCCTACTTGATTTCTCTCGCCATTTTGTACCCAGTGAATTCGATTTTTAACAAATTAATTGACAGATTGACGAATTTTGTTTGGATGTAGAGGGTCACTCTCATTCATTAAGTTTGTTCATGTATGTTTAATACATATAGCCTCGCAATCTCTTCTTATTGTGAATTGTTTTCAACTTGGGCCAAGTATGGTGGTAAAGGTTCAAACTATATTTTCTTGGACAGCCTGCTGGTTACTAATTACTTTAGTGGTATAAAGGTCCTCCCTCCCTGTCAATTAGGCCCTAACGAGGTTACAGGAAAGCAATTAAGTGTAATTACATGTTAGATGAGACTCGCTCACCATGCTCAGAGATAGTTCCATGCATACATAAGCTCCTGGAGAAGATTTCATTTAATTTTAACGTGGAGAAAGAGAGGAAAGAAGAGTCGTCGCTTGGAAGGAAGAGTGTAATTATATACTTGTGACTTGTTACAAAGCTACAATATACTTTGTAAATCTGATTCTTCTGTAGAAAAGAATGGCCAAGGAGTACATTTGAAAACATGTTTGTCGCTTTTTATGTAAGAGGAGCATTTTAGGCTTGAAGTAAGATTTTGGATAATATTTTCCTTCATGCAGTTTCGTCTTTTAATGCATTTTGGTTCGGCACTTGGAAGGAAAATGTCACACTCGAGTGAAGTTTAAAAGGAAGGATTAATCTTGTGAGGTGGTTTGGTGAGGAGGTGCAGAGAATAAAACAGGTGGGATAAAAAATGAATCTCAGGAACTGCATCAACGCTTGTAGAATCAAATATTACATTCATCGGTACTCTCTTCTTCTTCTTGCAAGGTCTATCCTCTCTCTGAAGAAATCTTCGGAGAAGTTAGAAGTAGCTAGAAATAAGGCAGCTGTGATGCTGAGCATGTCTATGGTGTATAAATGTATATTCTGATAATGTATCTTAAGCATAAGCTTCTGAGGAGATCATCGACCGGATCCAATCCACTGCAGATTTATTTCTTACAGCCAAACTGATGCACATTTGCATTCATTCAATAACTATATTATATGGCAATAATGTAAGAGAATGTATTATTCCGCTCCTACTACTTCTGTAATTTTTTCTACTCAACATTCACGTGAATTCTGATAAAATGCAAATCCACCTCGCATGCTTGTTGTATGCTTCTTGAATGTATTCTCCAACTATCCGGCATGAATAATTATTGCAGATATTCTATAAAGGAGTGATTTACTGCTCAAGACATCCTCCTTCTTTTACATGAGCAACAACAACTTCTGCTTCGAACTTGTCTCATTATTATTATCATTGTACAGTAAAGTCCGCAAAACCTAGAATCCATTACACACACATCCTATAGCCTGTACGTACATTTTGAGAGGAAGTTGAATCGAAGAATTTAGAATTCACGTCCAACGTTCTGTCTTCTTCTCTCTCAGTCATGATTTTCGCCAAATTAAAAGAAACGGGAATGGTCTTTGAATTGAATAAGCTCTCTTTGAAGGAACGACCCTAATCATCTTTCAAGATCAGAATCCGCTAGTCTCACAATGAACTGAGACGAATGAAGCTAAACAAAAATAAACCGTTGGGTAGTTGGGTTTTAGGTTTGGAAGGAATATAATATGGTACATGCTGAAAAAGAGCAGATATATCTCATCCCCTCTTTCATTCGGGGGTTTGAAATATAGTTCTTGGTAGAAAAATACAAAAAAATAGTTCTATCTCGTGCTGTTTCTCAAATCTTTACACGTTCCTAATCATTACTTAATTTTGTGCAAAAAAATATCCGAAGATGAAATGAGAACGTGATCTGCTTAATGAGATGAAGTTCTATGTGAAGGTAGCAAGGAGTCTCATATATAACATTTTCATACATGCTTTCTTTTTTAACTTCACCCATACGGATGATTCTTGTGGTGCAAAGTTGTGAACACAAGCGTGTACATGCAGATGACATTATACTACACTATATGGGTTTATATGGGTTTGGTCTGATTTTAAATCGGCTTACTTTACAATTTCTCTAATCTTGCACATGGTGTGGATAAATAACTTACCTTGAGTATCATTATAGTAAACATTAATTCGCTCTAGTTGCAATTCTGATTGTCCATTGTATGAGCCAGTGGGGTCGATTCCATGCTCGTCGGAGATGATTTCCCAAAACTGCAAAGATAGAAAGAGAATTTTGAGTTACAAGTCTCATGAATTTTCATACAGAAGTAAGCAAACACGATAGTAGATATGTGTGCGACAACATATTAGGCTTCATTAAACCACAAGACATAAAGTTATTCAAAGATGAAGGAGCATCGCAACTTCTGCTCTTGTGACATTCGATCCATTTCGAGTGTCTCGCATCTCAAGATTTAATTTACTTCAAGACATGTTAATATTCTTGTAGAAATCTGTAGTTGATTTTCGTGCAGCTTGAAACTCATTTGTAATTTGGTAAGGTTGTGTCACCATTAACTCAGGTCAGGTGTCATCTACCACTCCATCAAAATGAATAAGAAGGATGGGTTTATGCCATTGGATTCTCTGACTGAAGTTTGGTAATCTCAGTTCCATCGCATTTTAATCCGATGTGACAGCCGAAAACAACCCCAGACAATGAAAGAAATGTGCAATGATAGTTCGTGAATTCCTAATAGAATGGTGTGCGTCTCATGATGAAGCAGAGGCATATACACATGTGCATGCATAGTGTACAATCTTACAGGCTCCATAAAATATCGTGTCCAAGTTTATTCCGTCTCTCACAATCATCCCTGATGTATTTAAATTAGTTAATTAACATTCGAATAGCGCAATTAAATTCTTCCATCCACTTGACTTTATAATACTTCTTGTATACGACTTAATTGTGTGCAGAATAAATCCTGTGTGCGTCTTAAAGACTTAATCTCTCCCTGCAATTTTCATTCTTTAACTGATGCAATTATTTCTATTGTACACGTACAGAACTGGAATCGTTCCACCTTGTTTCTTTTTCAGACAATTAAACTCTAATGACCTTACCTACCAAACGGGGAGTACGTACGTGAAGTGTGTTTACGCTGTGAATTGACTTACAAGGGAAATCTTAGAGCATGTCGAAGTTTAATATGGATCTTCCAATCTTCATATTTTACAATAAAATAATAAATCATGGGTCGTTCGACTGGCATGCGTTCATGTGTGTAGCAAGTGAATAGAGCAAACACGTGTATCATGCCACCCCCACACTTTCGAATCTTTTCAAACTCCTATTGATTGCCCGTTAAATTGGATCAGGAGTTCAGGAGAAACATCAATTGTGGACTCAAAGTCTGAATTGTCAGAGTAGGCGAGCACAGATAAGATTGGACGCTGGGATAAAGTCAACAGGCAACAGGCAAGGAATGAAAAGTCAAGAGGGCTTTCTTCGAGCCGATCTCATGTCCATATTATTATGTACTAAAAAGAAAGAATGAGATTAATTCAGCACGTCATCCCTTAAAATTCAAGAGTTGTGATATTATCCGCCCTGCTCTTTTTATTCCTCTATAGTTAATGACAGATATGCTTCGGAATCTTGGGAACATTTGAGTTTTGGACAAGCTATGAGTAGGAAATACTCGCAACAAATCATATTGGAAACAAATGAATCGGTCCTCATAAGAAGTGTATCAAATAAATGTCCTGTGCACGAAATGTTTAAAGGCAATCGCTATAAGATGCTCATAACAAAATTGACAAATGTGTAGTGTTATGGTTGTGGAAGATGAGGTGAAAGACGCTGTAATGACAAGTTGTTTCGTGATGAAAGAATGAAACGCCTGTTTCATATTGATAGTAAGTAATGTTCGCGTAGTCACCTTTGACTTGATGAACGCCCAACAGATTATTAGGAAGACGAAGCTAAGCTTAAGGTGTGTGGGCTGTTTTATTACCATTTCTACTTCATTCGTTCTTCATGATTATCGTCATTACTGCTAAACCCGTGCAACTTTTCGCATTCATCACAAATCTCATGAGGTGAAATAATACGCACCCATATATCTCTGAGAGGTGCTAAAAGGATTTTAAACGAACAATAAACTTCTCTGTGCCGTGTACAATTAAGTTTCACACACACACACATGACTTTACATCTCCGATTGCCTTTAATGTAAGTGCAAAATGTCTCGCGAGTATCACAGACGGATTTTATTAGGCGTTTTGTCCCACGCACTTATTCTTAAAACAAACTGGATCATTAAAAATAAATCCAGACAAATCTAGTCTGACATTTTAGACTTTACATGTAATGTACTTAGATTGTGAACTCGATTAACCTCCAATTTAGTTTAGTCTATTGATTTGGGCAAACTATTTATTACACTTGTCGTTTAGGTGGAGAGCTAATTTGTCTAAACTTCTAAACCACAAGGTAACTAACTAAGCCTAAAATCATCCATATCTGATATACAGATTACCTCAATATAAAATATAAGGTTGAAGTAAAAGACGAGCCAATCATACGCTACAATAAAGTTTCGTCTTCAGAGGTATGTAATTTAAAAAAGAACTCTCTTCCATCACTTTACTGCCAATTTAGAGTTAAAATATTATTACTCAACTTGTTGAAATGGTGTATGATGAGATTATTGGGTTGCGAAGAAAGGACCTTAAAAGTTTAACCAAAATGACAACCAACAGGAAAAAGGTGTGAGCGTTCGAAACTAAAAATTTACTACTCATTGTGATTCGAGACGTCTATGAATTCGTCCTACTGACGAATCATCATCATCATATGCTCTCTATATATAATTTGCTTCCTAATTCGACCCACAAGGGATGAATATGATGATGTCATGCTTTAAAATCATCGCGAGTTATCTATATCATGCACTACTCACTCATGCCCACGATAATTATGCTAATGTCTCATGCTTGATTGATTTTCTTGGGCAGGTGCATATCTTTTGACTGGGTTTGACTTTTAAATATTTTTTTCTATTTACTGATTACTGAATGCACGTGAGGTTATAATAATATTTCCTGTAGTAAAATCCCAGACTTGTTCAATTTGTTTAATGCAGAATGCACACTTTTTCAAAAGATTCTACTGCTGCAAACTTTCAAAGTTCTGACCATGCAAAGAAATAGTTTGGCGGATGTAGGTGTCACTAAAAGTATAAATAATATGACTCTCGTCCCTCTTTCATATCTTCATGCTTGGGCGACCTTCAGTAAAACTGTTGAACGAGAATTCATACACTTCTCTCTATTTACTTTAATATTTTCGGATGTGAAAAAACGTAACTAACTACAAATGCTAAAAGTTCTTCGCGCAGTACCTACCGGAAACTTGGAGTTTAAAATATATCAGTGCAGATAGGATTAGTGGGAGAGTATTTTGTGTGCACAGATAACTAGAAAAGTGGCTAGAGAGAATATGGTAAAGTTCTCGTTGACTTTTTTGGGCATTTCTCCATTTCTCGCTTGGTTCCTCATTATGTCACGCAGAGCTAATTAAGTAGGGACAAAAAACAGAATTACCGAATGACTACTACGGAGGGTGCCACATCAAGCCATTCATTATTATTATACTTCAGGAATACACAACAGACATGACTGCATGGTTAGAAATATTGGATTCTTTGCTCGGAAGATCGTTTTTAAGGGAACAAGAGATGAGGGTGCGATCTATTCTGGTCTATTCATCAATTCACGAAGGCTCACAGGGAACAGAGATGAGTTGATCGAAAACGACTCTTGAAAGATGTGTCACTGTCAATCAGTCTTACTTAAAGGTTTAAACTCTTCTTCTGGTACTTTTTAACGTAAAATGAAATTTCGACTTCCGTTGTGAAAGAAATGGATGAGCAAGTGCAGACCCGTTTTACTTACACAACTTTGTAACACTGAATTCACGGTTCAAGAAAGATGAACGCGAAGTATTTTATAGAAAAGTAGTCTCATCTTCTCTCTTTCTGTTATGCTCATTATTAGTTCATCGTTGTTTAGACTGTCTGTAAATCTGTTTTACTTGAATGACTCTGCCACTACCCAAAAATCTATTCTTGCTTGTGGTTTCCCTTCCGTCTCGTGTAGTTTTTGTATCAGTGTGTATTATTCCCATCATTTCATCCAAATGAACAACAAGTGTCCGAAACTAATCTTATACCGATGATCCTTGCGACGACGAGTCTCCCTATGGTTTTATGCATTTTAAAAGTATGTGATATAAGATTCCACACAGGTACACATACACTCATAGGTTCTTGACTATATAACCAAACCACTGTCATAATGACTTTAAAAAGCTGTACAACCTAACCACGGCTGTCCTCATACTCATACATCGGGATTTGAAAAGAATAGGGACATTAAAGAAATCTAGATTTATGACTCCTTGTAAGCTTTCAGAGAAAAATGAGGTAATCTTGATGAACAGAGGGGATCGGATGAATGTAAGAAGGGGGTCGGGAAAGAAATAAAGTTTAAAGTCACAGATTGCAGAATAGAAAAAGGATTTAAATTGCTTTAAATGTCCAGCAGTAAGGAAAGTGCAAGACATGAATTTTTAAAGAGCTTGAATAAAAATCTATCATATGTGTGTAAGTATACAAAGGGCATAAATCTCTCTCTCTCTTCTTGGAAGACATTACTTTTTTCTTTTTGAAGTATAAGAACACCAAAACACCAATTAGAACATTGGCAAACATCCACTCATATTCGCTAAGCAATCACTTGAAAGAAAACAGGTAGTTTCGTTGTTTAAAGTTTAAAGTAAGATGGGAGATTAACAAGAAGAAGAAATGGGTCTACTCCTTGAAATCTGTAGAAGACTGAAACATAAGATTTCTTGTTATCGTCATTCCTCTTTGTTTAGCTTAACTTGTAAATACTCTGAAGCAGTTGGTCAGTTATTCAGTCTTAAATATTAATTGATTGTTTCGCGAAGAAACAAGGTGCGCTCTGTTTGCATATAATTAATGCGAATGTTGAATGTTTAGATGAGCCTTTGTTCGGCTCAAATGATGCATGAACAATGTCTTTATACATTAATAGACTGTCCTAGCAAGTTGTCGACAGGAGATGAATGAACTTTCATCTAATTTGGCTTATCTTAATGGGTGTTTTATGTTTTAATTCTGACTCTGAAATGTCCTCTAAGATTTAAGTCAAGTCGAGTGAATGGATTTCTTTCGTCTGCGCCCACATTCGGCTCGCCAAAACAAATCTTTCTATGAATTCCATTCCAAATGGTCATAAATACAAGCGGTCGTAAAAGTAAATCCATCTGGACCGGATTTCGAGACTTGCTTCATTTGCGAATCCATATTCATATACGAAGCAGCAAACCCAGGTGGACACTATTACTGCGGTCCTTAATTTTCTACAACCTCCTGCTAACTTTTATGAATCATCGTACGCTACTTTTAATGCCATTTTTGGGTGTCTTTCTTGGGATTCTGGTGGAATGTCACGCAACACTGGTTGTGCTAAGTTGACATTTCCCCATTTTTCAATTACTCGTGAGCTAAATTATCATTGTGGGAGAACTCTTCAAAGTTAATTAGAAAATATACACCTGCATGACCTAGCAGAAGGAGTGTGACCACCTGGAGTCCATTTTGCGTGATTCTGAATTTTGGATATAAGTCTACACAGGATATTATATCCAGAGGTTTGTTTGATGAAAAATCTGCGCTGTCCTTAATGCACGCCTTCTGACCCAGTTCATTTAAGGAAATAAGTATGTGTTCTTCTGCCCATAAGTAGCCATCGCATCTTTGTACTTCGCGAGTGGGCGATGACATTGACTCCTACCCAAGATCTTCTTCATTATCGTCACACCATTAAATCCCCTAATTGGTCAAAGCCACATAAGATCTCGAAACAATTACTTCGGGAATCACAAGTGTATATTGCTTGTTAAGTAACAAGTTATTGAAGCCATTCCAGTGATCGAAGGTGACCTTTTCTACACTATTTTAAAGTCACTGTCTGCAAAATTTTTGATCTTTTCTCTCCAATGACAAATTATACTAGCCCAAGTCACTTGATCCTAGTCAAAACTATTGATATAGTTATAATTGGCTTAACCTTTGATCTCGTTTAAGGAATAATACAGAAATATTGAGACAGAAGCACAAACATTTATGCATTCATGATTCATTAAAGATAGAAAGAAGATTCGCGTGTTTGTGAATCAGTGCGAGTTCTGCTAAGTAAAAAGTAGTTAGCAAACAAATAACTCATCACCAGAAATATCATATTAACTGACGTAATCTTGCATCTTTCACTATCGATGTTTGCAGTCACCATCTGTCCAGTTCATTCCAGGAAAAAATACCAAAACATTTTATAACGTATGCTATACCCCTATACCAACTCATGATACAATAATAGAAAGAGTTATCAATTCGGTCAATTGGAATGAAAAACAATGTACCCAGAATGATGGATGTCAGATAATTCCCGAATTCTAAATACGTGCATGACTATAGATCCTGGCAAGTGTTCGTGTGAAATTCGAGACCATGCAGTTTTGGTGTTTCAGACTGTGTCTGATATACAACACGACAGTATTGTTCAAATTGGATGAGACATTATTCATACTTTAATGATTGGATTGAGCTAAATTGATATTCAAATGAAATTAATTAGTGATGAATTATAAAAATAGTGAGCAGCAGACAAATGATCGCTTGAAACAAAGAAGAAGAGTGTAAAAGATCGGTGCGATTAATTGAAGTTAGGTTGTAATAAATCTTAATCTATTTCATGCTTACTGACAAGTTGAATTTGAATCGACTATAAGTCTGTGTATAACTGTATATATCTTCCTTTGGTTCATTGTTGCTTGTACATACATGGGCTTTAAAGATTTTATGATAATATAAAACAGATGAGATACTCTGTTGATGATGTATAGGGCATCTCACTTCCCATTCATCCAATATACGGATTACAAATTACAACAAAGGTAAAGGATCACTGCTGCTCTGAAATTCTTTCCTGACACGACAAGGTCTAATTAGCCCTCGAGTTATATCTCATTGAAGTCCGTAAAAGAAATAAATCATAATTAAATCCCCCGTGCACATTGCTTTTCAACCCCTAATTTTGAAATTATTAATAAGATATTAGATCTAGGCAATGCCTAGGCAGTGTATGGACACTGATAAAATTTAAAATTTAAATTAACGAATGATTGAAAAGTTTGTTTAAGAGATGGACAGAAGATGTAATAAAATATGTAGTCTGTGAAAATGCAATAATAATTTATTGCTTGATTCTAAGATGCCGAAAGCCGGCCGGTGGTTTTTAACTTAATCTTAATGTATATATTGAACTTGAATCCGTCTAGAAAAAAGAAGATGAAGTATGAAGATTTATTCTAACAAGTGTAGTTACCGTTTTAAAAAGCCTAGACAGATAGACACCCCGGTGCTAATTTAAGGCTAACAACAAAAAATGATGTTTCTCACAGTTTCTCTTCGAGTCTCTGGCATGCAAGATATGTCAAGACTCCGTATCTGAAATGATAATCTGGGAATTTGGGAGTCTGTCAGTTAAGAGTAAGAGAGTGAAATGAAATATGTAAACTAGTTAAAGTTAACTAGCCATTTACTTCGTTTAACAACTGCCAACAACAGTGTGCTTAATTTAAGACGGGGAATTTTCTGGTTGTATAATATGCAGAGTAGACATATACTAATGGATATACTGGAATAGGCTTTTACAATGTAAATATGCTGGTTTAAGTGATCCTTAAATGTTGCTATTATACGTGTAACGCAATAGCGTACCAAATATAGTTTTCAAGCTTTGAAAACATATTATCTGACATTTGACTTCATTTAGTCGTATGGAATACGGAAGCCTCCTCTTATTATTTGAATGCGTCAACTTTCGAAATTTCTCTCTGGAAATTCTTACCTTAGCTCCGATTTGGTTTCCGCACTGTCCGGCTTGCACATGAACGATCTCCCTCATTTTGGTAAAATTTGAGAACTTTTAAAAATGTAAAATTGAGAAAGGAATAATATGCAATAGGAGTAAAGTTGGAATACAGTGAGACGATGTGATGTGATCGAAGAGAAGGCACTTGTGGGAATGGATGGGATGAACAACTTGACGGGGAACTAAACTCAACCACAATAGCCCAATATGGATCTTTACTTCGAACAGAGAGATAATGTTCTGTGCAAATATGCAACCCACACAGACTTTCTTCAAGATGAGAGAGACCCACTCCAGTCACTTCCAACTCGACGATCATTAACTGTGGATTTTACTATGATGATGGTCAGCAGTTCTCTTCTATTTGTACTAAAAATTGTAACTCAACAGCAGACAACAGGAGTTTATACAGATCTGTATAGCTTGTGATATGTCCAAACTACAAGTCTCACTTTTTAGTTTTTACTTGCCAAATCGCCAAAGCCAAAACCGTCATTTAGCCAACTGTCATGCAATCTTGGGTTATAAGGGATTTTATTCAACTGAATACTTCTTTTTTAGGTTTCAATGCAACTAATTTATTGTAATGTGTATTCTGAGAGAGAAAATTGGCTCTGGACATTCAAAATGTCGTTTAATTACATTGCATTCGGGTGATTTAAATGATCTTTTGGGTTGACATTCATTCGTATCAAACCATTAGAGGAGAAATACCCTTATATGTCTGTGATATGATAGTACGGAGATTCAGATTACACTATGGGTATATATAAATATACCTTGTATATATGCATCTATTCAAAATAATAATTTGGTATTTATATCTAATCCCATTCCCATACTCTTAGCAGGACTGGCAGATAGCTTCACATTACAGACATAGCCCAGGGAGTATCCAAGCATTCCCAGTATATTTCTGTAGCTGCAGTATTTAGATAATTGTGTGGAGTTAGTTGTACTCGCATGCGAAGAGTTGCATGTAGTCATTCTCGAACAATTGAGTGAGCAAAAACTCAGGTAGGAAAGTTATTTAGTAGACTCAGGCAACCCAACCTATTCGATCTACCCCTCCTTCTTCCTAAAGACCAGTGAAATAGAAGATGCCACGTCAATGTACTTT
>Ga0194135_10001813_pt1 | contig 12857 bp, 19 predicted proteins | sample LitLau_LLRF_2013_FD_134024 | JGI IMG/M metagenome (GOLD analysis project Ga0194135, IMG submission 134024) | Freshwater sediment microbial communities in response to fracking from North America - Little Laurel Run_MetaG_LLRF_2013 (version 2) | ecosystem: Environmental > Aquatic > Freshwater >... | reverse complement strand
GCTCGTTCATAGAGCCCAAAACCCTCGTCCGCCTCTCTCCGCCGTGGGTCTCCGTCCGCAGAGCACCGCTGGGCCTCGGTCTCGCATGCAGGTACCTATAAATACTGCTGAGCTCCCTCCCGTCAATCATCCTCGTCCTCGTGCTCAAATTCCCAGCGGCAAAGCAGCCCATGCCAATACTCAAGGCCCTACCCCTACCAATGGACATCGACCTCGTCCATCACCTCATATCACCATACTAAAAGCTCCTTCCAATCTCCCTCCCGTCCGCGCTCCGCCTCTTCTTCAAGTTGTCACCACCACCCGCGCCCCTCATCCTCGAGTTCCTCGATTCAACCTTCAACGTCCAGTTGTGCCCATGGGATCAAGGCCAACAGCGTCCGCTCAAAGTAAGTCCCCATAAACTTGTGGCTCCTTCTTTTGATTCTTTTTTCTGTTAATTTCCATAATATTTTTCATTTCATTTAGTGCCGGACGTCAGCAGTGCCAATGTTACTTCACAGGAACGCCCGACTAGTCCATCAATTTTATAAAGACAAGAGGAATATCTTCAGCACGTCTACAGTGAACAAATTAGATTAGAAAAGATAGTTTAACAGGATAGGGACGCAATTTCACGCCAACTATCAATTTGTTTTGCTAACACTATTTTTGTATTAATTGACATTAATTTGACCTAGCAGCGCTAAGGTTCTCCGGAACAAATGAACTTTTAGGAAGCTTAGCGGCATAAGTGGTACCAAAACAATCCAAGTCAGCCTCATCCTCCTTCACCGTTGGACTGGAGGAAGACCCTTGGCTATCTACCACTTTACTCAAGATTTAGCTGGAGTATAATGTTGAAGGGATAAACCAGAAGAAGACGCAAGTAATGTGTAAAGTTTTCCAAAATCCAAAACCAAAATTTAAATTCTTTTGTGGTATAAATCTTCATTTCTGTTTTCATTTAAGTGTTCAATGTACTATATTTTTATTTTATGGGTTAAGAAATAGACGTAATTGTTTCTGCAAATATTCTGCTGTTCAGAATCAAAAGACATGATCTTAATGTTAAAGTTGTAAGTTAAAAGTACAAACTAAAGTTCGATGTTTATATGATAAGTTGGGATAAGTAAAGCCCCAAAATATTATTTTCAACTTAAATCTCAAGTGCATTACCAAAACTCTTACAACCTTATTTTCCAACTTGAAAGATACTCAATACAAAATAATGAGAGTAAGGTCCTGTAATGGGTATGACGACTTGCGTTTTTCAGTGAAAAAGAATCCGTTATTCTTAGGATGAGGTCATTGCTCATTTAAATTCTAGAATAATTTGACAATTTAACTGGATTCCTCCAATTTCCCAAATGCAAACTGTAAGGTAGTGCATTTCCATAACTTTATAATTTTATGTAATAATTCTATGAACGGTAATTCCTCTTTTGTTTTTTCTTACTTATGAGGCAGGCTCACATGAAACATGACGCGGGCGTATCCTACAGTCATCAATCTCAACTCAACTCCCACTGATACTCCAACCTGGTTCATCTTGTTCCAATGGATCTCCGGTTTCAATTCCTTTTCTGGTCTACTTGTGCAATACTTGGGACTTGGTCCGCTGCTGTAACCTCAGACGAAGCTCAAGTTGGATATGACGGGACTACTCCTCACTTCCATCAGCAGAGGCAAATAAACTTTTTCAAATGGTTCTTTGGTGGTGGTGGTGACGACAGTCAAGACATACGGCGGAACGGTTCCACTGCCACGGCCACCAACACATCCGGCAAAGACGGTAGGCTACCTTCCTTGGTCATTGCTACAAACAGTTCGAATGGGAATGGGACACTGATTCACCCCAACAAGCCATCCATACCGAACCCTCTCCCACCATCGTTTCATGACATGCCCGGCAGTATCACCGTCTCCCATTTCGTTCGAGACCCAGAGAAGAATTCCACAAATGGGAGCAGAGTAGGGAAACAAATGTTTCCAGGTGGTCCAGGTGGGTACTTTCCCTACCCCGTCTTCGCCTTGCCATTCCACCCACTCCAATCCCCTGCTTTTATGAATTTACCCAATTTTCAAAATCTAAAACGGAGACAACGACCCATTTATAACGTGTACACAGAGGATGAAGAGGATGGGGTGAATTCATTTGAGATGGAGGAGAACAAAGACATCTTTTACCAAGAGGAGGAGCCAATGGACGTGGATGATGGGATGCTGAACAGGTTGAGGATACCCTTGAGAGCCAGCCAAGTCGATCGGATTTCAATTGAAGTAGACCCTACATCTGAAAGCACCAGTGGTAACTCAACTAACTACGAATGATTTCTGAAAACGAGTTTACGACATTTATTTTATTTTATTTTATTGTACAACAGATGAAGAGACGAAGAACGGCTACATTGAGGACTACGACACAAGCCGGGATGATGACGCTGGAGAAGAAGTTGAGTTAAAACAGGATGAAATCAAAGGAGGTACTGGAAGGAATCGTAAAGTCAGAACAGTCTCCCAACCACTCTCGCAAGGGAATTCACATTGTGACGGAATTGACTGCCTGCATTCAAGCATTTTTGACCGCCGGAGACCCGCATCCCGTGGACGAATTGAGGGAGTTGACACGGCGCGTCAAGGCAATTTCTCGAACGTTCCCGTCCTTTCTGCCCCTAATGTTTCATCTCCATCTTCCCAGAATTCAATGCTAGCGCCAAACGGAACAATTCCGACATTAATTCTGGCGAGCAATTCCATCATCATCACAAATACCACCACTGCTACGCTACCAACCACTACGACGGAGCATCCGCCTGGAAGTTCAGCTATGGGATCTGGTGCTAGCACAAGCAGACCCCTACTCGGCGACGGAAATATCACCGACGACACCCACGGTAACCATTTCAGCACCAGTTCGCTAATCACCCCGAACAGCACAAGTATTCCCACAGTGAACAATGGCACACTCACCACGAACACGCCCCAGTACCCGGTCTCAACTCAATCTACTGAAAGTACGATGAGCATGAGTTCCGTTGCGTCCTCATTTACGCCTTCCCAATCTCCTATCGCCGCCACCACGGACACGAGTGTTAGCTCATCAACTCCCGTCGGAGAGCCGCCGCTGAGTAATGCATCTTCATCCACTAATTCAACCGAAGGTAGCACTGCCATCAAGCCATTGTTGCCCACAATGAGTGCCATTTTGAACTGTCGTAAGTGTTTGGATTTTTTTTAGAACGGAACAAACAAGGAATCCTTTGCGGTATGTTCCATCACTGGAATTAAACTCTCTTTGTTTTGTTTTCTGCAGAATGTGGGATTCAAAGTATTTCTACGGAGAAAACAGGATCTACCCTCATCCGGATCATGACTCACCCTTGGCTTGTCCAAATTTCATCTAAAAATAAGCACCTGTGCTCCGGTTCGATTTTGAATGATCGCTACATTATCACTGCCGCCAGTTGCATTGACATGTATGAAAAGAGAAATCTCCGTATTATAAGTGGACTTCAACTCCGGAATCCCACAGTATTCAGTGTCACCAAAGTTGCCATTCATCCTAAATATGATCCAACCACTTTCTCCAATAATCTTGCCTTGTTACGATTATCAGAAAGGGCAAAACCATCTCGTCTCATGCGACCAATCTGTTTACCACTTGGACAATCCAAATTCCCTCATCATACGGCACACTTAATTACTTGGTTACAGCGGACTCACAATGGCGGGAGAGTGAAAGGAATGAAGACACGAAATCCGCAATTACTCCAAACAGAAGTAGAATTGTTGAATTCTACAACGTGTCAGAGCAGGGTAACTGCTGCCGTGGAAGGTGTCCAAATTTCTAATGGGACTCTTTGCACCAGTCCCCCAGCTCAGCAGAAATGTGGGGTGAGGAGGAAGAAAGGCAGGAGACTTGGATTAATAAGACCATTATTTCAAATGTAATTGATCATTTAATTCCAGGGAGATATTGGTGGCGTCCTCCAAGCCTACGCTGGCAAGTTTTCCTATGAGCAACTTGGGATTGTGAGCCTGTCCGTTGGGTGTAGAGCCAATGAGCTTCCAGGGATTTATACAGGTTGGGGGGATGAAATCAATTTTTAAGCTACTGAAATTTGTTGATACATTTCTTGATTGTTTTATTAGATGTTCGTCACTACCTCCGCTGGATTCTTTTCCAGACCCAAGACGCACATTACTGCAGAGAGCCTAATGGAGGAAGTTTCTCAGAATAAGGGCTTGCTTAGCACCTCAGTTTTTTTTATGAAATTTATTTATTCTTACAAATATGTAGTTTATCACGGAGTAACAATTAACCGTCAAACTGGAAAATCCACAAAATGGGTTTTCAAAATGTTTTCAAAGCTGGTTATGCTGGGAAGACTTAACTTGGAATTTTGGATTACAAACTTTGTGGAAAGTAATTACAAGGAGGCTTAACCCATGGAATGGGAAGCTTTTGCGATTGCTTCTAAATTAAATAATTAACCATTAAAGACGTCAACGTAGAACAAACTCTTAAATTTTACGAAGGAACATATCGCCTTCTGACTGAAGACTGGAAATTTTATTGATCACGAAATGCAGTCAGGTATTACTTTTCTGCTTTGATTAATGATTAAGCAGGTGGAAAACTTAACACTTGGATGTAAAAGGATTTCCAAAGCCGTCGGTGGTATGTTAAGTTTAGTTTAATTTCTTTTGCGATGATGTGGTTAAAATTAGAGGAGGCTTCCATTTCTTGGTGTGGTTTTCTTTAATAAAAATAACTCGTTTGGCTGTAATTGACTGCCGATAAGAAAAAAGTAAAGAACCACAATTTTGTGTTGGAACCATTTACATCTCTGTCCAGAGTTAAGAGTAGCGGAGTAATCAGTTAACTTTGTCCAATTTTGAAAATGCCATACAGAGAGCCCGTGACGCAAAGAGTTGTCTATTGGGTAAGATGCACTGCACGCGTGCTTGCTCAGATTCCATTCCCTGCTGATTCCCCAACCAGTAATTTCGCTAAGTTAATTAAATTGACTCTTTGTTTCAGTTGGGAGAGAGTGGGAGTGGATTTAAACCAAGATGTTTACATGGAGTCCAGGAAATTGAAAAGATTAAAGCAACATGCGCGAAACAAGGGAGAGTGATGTTTGAAGATGACGTGTTCCCCGCCAATGACGCTTCCATTGGGACTGAAGATGCCGGAAACTACGTCTGGCGCCGACCTCATGTAAGACTGGAGACTTTTGTCATCATCAGTCATCAATCACTTTGTTTAAGATTGTCATTACGTGGGCCGAATTTCTGTAGGACATTGTCCCGAAAGGGACAGCACCAGAATTCATTGTGGGGGAAGCCGACAGGTTTGATATCCGCCAAGGAGATATCGGTGAGGCATTTCCCACATTGAATTTTGTTAATTTCTAAAAGGATTTAAGTTAATCTATGCGTCGTATGAAAATATTCCAGGAAATTGTTGGCTACTCGCAGCCGTGGCTGATTTAACGCTTAATGAAGCTTTCCTCCAATTTACACTGACAAAGGACAACAGTTTTACAAAGAAATATTGTGGCGCTTTCCATTTCCGGTGAGCATTTCCATTGTTATATACTTCCCTCTACTGCTTTACAGGATCTAATTCCTATTTTCCGGACTTAGGTTTTGGCAATATGGGAAATGGATTGATGTGGTAGTTGATGATCGTCTACCCTGCAAAAGGGCAACTGGTCAACTGGCATTCATGCACTCTGAGGATAGTAACGAGTTCTGGGGTCCCTTGTTGGAGAAAGCATTTGCAAAGTAAAATCCACGTAAAATCCGTGGGATAAAGTTTGATTTGTGATGTGATTGATGTTCTTAGGTTGAATGGATCCTACAAGGCCATTGAAGGTGGATTCACTTTCCAAGGACTTCAAGACTTCACTGGAGGATTTACAGAAATATTCATCCTATCGATACCCGGTAAGTTGGAACCATTTCATAAATCCATTGTTCATTGCTCTGACTAGCAGATCCTTCCTACAGAGTTGACCAAGATGAAAGTGGCAAACGACGAGCATCAAGTTTTTGAGTTGATGCTCCACGCAAAGAAAAGATGTTCCTTCATGGGCTCATCCGTCAAGGCACTTAAAACCAAAAAAGAAAAGAGAATGGCCAATGGATTAGTTCAGGGCCATGCCTACTCAATTACAGATGTGCGACGGATCCCAATCAAGGATGGAAGCGGAAGGTGTATTGAACTGGTCCGACTTCGAAATCCTTGGGGAAATGCTGTGGAATGGAATGGAGATTTTTCTGATAAGTTAGAGCCTAAAGCGCACGAACGGAAAAGTTCAGAATGAAATTATTCCTCTATCCCACAATTAATTATTAACTGCTTTATTAACTTCTCCAGTTCTCCTTGTTGGGATGAGTACTTTGACCCGCAGGTACGTTCTGAGCTTAGTGTGACATACCGGGCGGACGGAGAGTTTTGGATGACTGTGACAGACTACTTGGAACAATTCGAGCGGATCGAAATCTGTCACGTCTTTAACTCGGAAGTCCAAGATGGGGCTGAAGTGGCACGGTTTGGTGACTATATCGTGCACTGTAAGGGTGGGCAGTGGTTAGAAGGCTCTACGACAGGAGGACCTTTTCTCATTAGTAAGTTAGCTGAGCAAAATGAAAACTATCTAGCTGAATTTTGCAGAAGGAGGTTGATTTCTATTCATCATCAGATAATGACGTCAATCCACAATATGAAACGAATCCGCAATACCTCCTTAATATTAATGGAACAGCGGAAGAAATGGTTTTAATTTCCTTGATGAAGAATGAACGGAAGGCAGAGGGGCAGTGCTGTATCAAGCGTTTCTCCTTTGATGTCTTTGACGTCCGAAAGTTTTGAATTTAAATCAATCGATTGTTAAGCCATTTTTGATTCCAAAGTTGTGCGTTATGATTATTTCCCCATAGATTACTAAATTTGATCCAAAAACGCTTCCGACTCCATTGGACTCAGGATTTTTTGGAGACCAGGACCCACTGGAGAAGTTTAATCCGCCAGGAGGCCCACGGGAAGTGACTGTACGCTTTATGCTAAACCCCGGCAAATACGTTATCATACCCTCTACTGATAAACCAAATTGCGTCGGGGACTTCCTCCTTCGCGTCACTACAAAAGGAGAAAGCGAGTTTGGGCAAGCTTTTCATCCTTTTTTTTTTAATTCTGGGCTTACAATAACTATTCTTATTTTCTGAACTGACTTGCAGAATCTTTGACAAGAGTTTGCATTATGCCGGGGATAGGGTGGGTAACGTTTTATTATTTTAAAATTAAAGACTTTTGCCGAACGAATAATAATTCGTTTTTAATCATTCCCAGATTGAGATTCAAGAGTCTACCCCGGAGAAACAACAAGAAATGAAAAAGTATCAAGCATTCTTTGCGGATGTTGCAGGAGGGGATGATCAAGTCGATTGGTGGGAACTCAAACTTTTGCTTGACAAAACGTTTCATGCAGGTAACGCATTCTGCGGAGTATTCCAGAAGCCACGCACCACCATCACCTTAGTAAGCTGTTGATTTCAATTCTCCCTCCCACACAGAGTTCCAGCTTGAAGCGTTTGGATTCAGTGAGGACGAGTGTCGTTCCTTGGTTGCACTCTACGATGGGGATTGTTCAGGTCGACTGGATTTCTTTGAATTTATGAAACTTTGGCTCAACATTGGAAAATGGAAAGCAAGTGAATCATGACCTACTTTCTTGTTTTCTAAATAGAGGTTGAGATAATCAACTAATTATATATTTCTGCGTGTCCCCCACCACACAGCAAGTATTCGACAAATACGCCGAGAGTCAAGCGGATGGGAGTCCATCTGTCAAAATATCCAAACTTGGTGAGGCATTTGCAAATGCTGGATATTCGGTTAGTAAAGAAGTACTTTCTCGCGTTATTCTCCGATACGGAGACAGGAAAGGACATTTGTGGCTTGGGAAATTTATCTCAGCGGCTGTAAGATTGGAGTCACAATTTTGTAAGATTAAAACAAAGAATACTAATTTCTCTGGAGGAATTGGAGGCTTCTTAAATATTTCATTTTAGTTTCTTTCCATTTCAGATCATTTCAAAAAAATGGATATTGACGGACGGCGTGAAACGCTCATCACATTTGAAACATGGCTAACAAAAACTATGTATTCTTAATTACGATTTAATTTCAAAGGTTCTAATACCCTAGACAAAAGAATTTTAGTCAAAAGTAATGCCCTGTATCACACACTTCGAATTTCTCAATTGAATCCAACAACGCAATCACAGTCCACGTTTGGGATCCATAATTTATTCCTGTTCCTTTGTAGTGGTGAATTACGGTCCCGGAGGGGTTGCTTCTTTTTTTTTCAATGGGAAACGATGAACACGCGCACCCCTTCTTACACGCATTTCATTGAAAACTACAATCAGGGTGAAACTGGATAAGGGGGATGAAAAAAACTAACCTGGTCGGTTAAGTTAACATAAAAAGCGAAAACATCTGCTTCGAGGGCTTCGTCACATTTCTCTCGAGTAGACATTGGAAAATCAAAGTTGTTTCGATCAGTTCCATTTTTACCAATATGTGAAATACATTACAAATATTTTATTTATGTTTATAACAAAAATAACTTGATTCTATTCAAAACAATATTTTTATATTCCAATCAAAAGGAGACAAGAAAGGAGAAAATCGAGCACTTTCAATACTCTTTGACATGAGCAATAGATTTGGAAATCAGAATATGTCACTGATTGGTTTCAGTCTCATTTTCATTACTTTAGGATCACTACTTTATTTAATTCACATAACTCACAGTAGCCTGGAAGAGACCAGGGAGCGACTGAGATCTTCAAATGAAAAACTTCAAGTCATGACACAACAGTACGAGTGTAAGTGAATTTGATTTCTCCTGTCTTCATTAATTTGGAAAAGGAAATGCCGCTTGAACGAATAATCTGATTATCAATAGGTATTCCCAGGAATTAATTAATTTATAATCTTATAAATTACAGCCCTTTCTGACTACAAAATTAAACTGGAACAGGCTTTTATACACATGAAGACCGACAAGGCATCCATAATTCAAATGGATCAAACGGCAAGGGATGAATTGGAGGAATTGAGAGACTTGTGCACAAAACAAACTGAGACTTTGCAGGTAATTTATTATACGGGCAACGCATGAACACTTCATTGCACTTCCATTGCCGGAAAATTCAATTAGATGTACAGGGTAATAATATTTATTTCGTTTTTCAGAAAGACCTGAAAACTTGTCAAACGAATGCGGCTGGTCGAATGCTACTCTCACCCGGAAACGAGCCATCAATTGCACTCCCAAGCAGGTCTTCCGCACCGCCAAGTCGACACATACGAAACTATTTTCTAAGAACACAAGGAGCCGCAGCGGGTGGTGGTACTGGGAACGAGGAGACGTCAGTTAATCGAAATGGTGGACATGAAAATCAGGGGAGTGGGAGGGATGGAGCTTCGTCAATCGTTTCATCAGTCAATTCAAATACTCAACACCAACAACCCCCACAACAACCAATTTCTGGAAATCCCAATGAAGATCTTGCAGGCAACGTATTAATTTGAAATCGGAATCGGAGTGTGGGTTTTTTTTAACTTGGGTTAATATGCTGCATTAATTTTAGGAAGTTGAAACCAAAGATTTCCTTTATGGTTCGTTCGTAACAGCGAATTTGTACGAAACTTTGCATGGTGGTTGGCAGTAAGCTGTGACCCTTATGTGACCGATACGGGTCCAACTGCCATGTGAGTCTTGTAAGTATAAAGTTTGTTCATATTTGTTGTTAATTCAAAAAACTAACTACTCATATTTTTGTCCGATTCCCTCGTATGAGCCCTCTGAAGAGTCTTTGTTGCCGTTTAGGGTGTCTTTCCAAAAAGAAATTAATTTATGAGCCGAAAAGGTAAAAAGTACAAATGAAAAAGGAACCCCGGGTATATGAGTAATTTTAGTGCAGTTTCGTACAATTTGTTAGTGCCAATTTGTTATGCTACGCTACCTGAAAAATTGATGCAAGTCATTCATTAAAATTGTCGCTCCGCTTAAGTTCAAGTATTAAACTATGATTTGGATGGATTGATTTACGTCTCGACTGAATACAAGGTAAACGTAGAGAAGTTATGGGGTAAGGTCGTTGGAAACGTTTGCGGCTCAAATGTGCACAAGAAGAAAATGGTTTTTATTAAAATTAATACGCCTTCGTTGCTAAGGTCTCCCTATTTATATGCCTCTTTGTTAGGAGCAGGCGCAGACGGAAGTGAAAATAAATTATAACCATTTCGGCGGGAGGTACAGAATTCAAAGAACTAAATAATCAGAAAAGCTAAAAAAAGTATTATAAAGTATAATTCCTTCATCCTTTTATAGTTCACAACGGTAACTAGCATTACTAGCAACTGCCCTGGTTGACTGGTTGCCTTTCTTCCAAAATTTAATTTAATGACAGTGTAGTGATTAATTGAGCAGAGCTGCGTGTTACTTCAGGGGAAATGAATCTCCATACCACGGCATCTGAGGAAGAGATGAATGCTCAAGCAGCACGAGCAGTGTTTGAGCATCAGCGAAGTCCACGTACTACCAACCCGAATCATTTGTCCGTCTCCAGTTATGTAGCGTCCATGACAGGCAAGGCGTGCCCTGACGACGCCCAATCCCGATGTCCAACCTCCAAAGAATGTGGAAAAATGATCATGAAACTCAAAATGGAAGTCTGGGATCTGAAGTGTAGACTTGCTACGGAGAAAACTGTCAAGGCTTCTACATCAGCCGCTAGTGGAGGTAAGCAAAACACAAATGCAACCTAAACCTAGGCTTACCCATAGTTTTAAACTGTATCTTTCTTTTGTCACCAGGGGTGAAAGGTCTTCGTGAATTCGAATCATGGAAAGACAATCAGGAAATTACGGAAAGGAAAATCCAAGATCTTGAAAACATGAACAGGTTTCTCCAGGAGAATCTCCGGGCAAGTCAGCAAAGGGAAGAGATCCTTCAGCAACAGAATAAAGACTTCGTTCATAAGCTAGACATCCTCGATCATGAATTGGCTCTCGCAAACTTGAGGAAAACTGAGTTGGACGGTCTCAACACATCCTTCATGACGTTTCAGTTGGATGAGGATTTCCCGTCATTATCCTCCTTTGTCTCCTTACCCGATCAGAACCAGCATCCACCAGTAGGTGAAGGGCAGCAGAAACAAGTCCCAGAGTCTGAGGATGAAGTTCGGAAATGGAGAAAAAAGTTGGATATTGCTACTGAAGACGTTACTGTAAAATCTCAGCTGATTGAGTCCCTTGAGCTACTTTTGAAGGAAAAGAACGCGTTGATGGCTCATGGTGATCAGGAAACATCAAAATTGAAGGACAAGATTATCCAAATGACACAAGCGTTGAAGGTAATTGTAATCTTCAATTTATTTTTATTTCGTGCATTTCTATGTTTCAATTCTACAAATTGACAATTTGGGGTCTGCATTATTTTAGGAGATGGGATTTCGCCATGCAGATGAGCAGACGCTCCACAACAGCCTCAAGTCCAGATACAGAGTAAGTAATTACTTAATTTACAGTAACGTTATAAATCAGTGCACTGAACTCGTCATGTATAAATTCGATTTCACCCTTATTTGATGACTAGGAACTTTTGGAAGAGTATGAAGGGGTACGTTCAGCGTTGGAACAAATGAAGCGAGATTTTGAAGCCATGGGTGTAAGTTCTCACAACTCCACCGAGCATTTCTTTCATTCGCATTTCAATTTGAGGATTAACACAGATAAGTCTAGGAATATTTTGTTTCTCTCTAGTCCCATCGTGACCCACGGACGGATGAGGACGTTTCCCATGACCTTGGAATCGAAATGACCACAATGGAAAATGTTCTCAAACCTGCCAAGGATAACTCAGCAGATGAGAAAATCCGATGTTTGAAAGCACGCAATAGGGAACTGGTGACTAAACTCCGTCAGACTAAATTGGTAAAAGGGCAATACTCCAACATTTCCTTTTCTCAAGGATTTGGAGCAGAAGAGTATAGACATTGGATCTCATTAACGTATTTTCATATTTCCAGGCCCTGGATAAAACTTTGGAACGATTGAGTAAAACGGCCGAGGAGAAGGATCAAGTGGAAAAAGCAGTTTGTCGCCAACTTCACTGGACACATCAGATTCTCCGGGCAGCTCGTAAGAATTTGGAAAACCCAAGTGAACCGACACCGCCAGCGCCACTACAAGAAATCGATTGAATCTCATCATCGTCGCCCCTTCAGTATTTCTAAATTCCCTTAATCGCTAATAGCCCTCCTTTCCGAGATCTTCTTCCTCTCCCAGATTTACGTTTTAGTTTCTATCCAATAATATAATAGTTAACAGGCTCAGAGTCCTTGATTTCTAAACCATAATGCAAGGCATTTGTACGGCTAAACTTAAGCGCCGCGACAGGTAGTCCGAATTAGTGGAAATACACCGGAGTTCCAACAATATTATGAAAATCATCTTTTCTAAATATTCATATTTTATCCTAAAAGTACCTCATCCTGATGATACCTCAACCAATCCGAGTCGACTTCGGGGATGGGATTGTTACATCTAAATTTCTCGCGGAAAAGTGAATGCATGAAAATTTTAGCTCAATAAACATAAGACCCACTCTGCAATCCTACTGCTGTTGCAATGTAAAAGTATTTAATTTCACGACACACGTAGTCATTGTTCGTTCCGCTTGGACTCCAAAGGTGACAATAATTTTTTTGACGTCTTCGGACGTATATTCTGACCATCATTATTGGGAAGGGAGCCGGATCTGTATTCTAATTTGCTACGGCAAAGCGTC
>Ga0194135_10001812_pt1 | contig 12858 bp, 11 predicted proteins | sample LitLau_LLRF_2013_FD_134024 | JGI IMG/M metagenome (GOLD analysis project Ga0194135, IMG submission 134024) | Freshwater sediment microbial communities in response to fracking from North America - Little Laurel Run_MetaG_LLRF_2013 (version 2) | ecosystem: Environmental > Aquatic > Freshwater >... | reverse complement strand
GTACGTCACAGTCCTCAGTCTGGGTACCATCTTCGCCCTGACCTGGCTGCTGCTGTCGACCCGCAAGGGCCAGCGCGCCGAGCAGACCGACGAGACGGTCGGCCACTCCTTCGACGGGATCGAGGAGTACGACAACCCACTGCCGAAATGGTGGTTCATGCTGTTCGTCGGCACCATCGTCTTCGCCCTGGGTTACCTGGTGCTGTACCCGGGCCTGGGCAACTGGAAAGGCGTCCTGCCGGGCTACAACTACCTGGATAACGAGAAGCAGACCCCATTCGCCAACGGCCAGTCCGGCTGGACCGGCGTGCACGAGTGGGAAAAGGAAATGGCCAAATCGGATGCCAAGTTTGGTCCGATCTTCGCCAAATACGCTGCGATGCCTATCGAAGAAGTGGCCAAAGACCCGCAAGCCCTGAAAATGGGCGGTCGCCTGTTCGCTTCCAACTGCTCGGTCTGCCACGGCTCCGACGCCAAGGGCGCCTATGGCTTCCCCAACCTGACCGACGCCGACTGGCGCTGGGGCGGCGAGCCGGAAACCATCAAGGCCACCATCATGGGCGGTCGCCACGCGGTGATGCCAGCCTGGCTGGACGTGATCAAGGAACAAGGCGTCAGCGACGTTGCCGCTTATGTCCTGACCAACCTCGACGGTCGCAAGCTGCCGGAAGGCATCAAGGCCGACCCGGTCAATGGCCAGAAACTGTTCGCCGCCAACTGCGCGGTCTGCCACGGTCCGGAAGGCAAAGGCACCCCAGCCATGGGCGCGCCCAACCTGACCCACCCGGCAGCCTTCATCTACGGTTCGAGCTTTGCGCAACTGCAGCAGACCATTCGTTACGGCCGTCAGGGCGTGATGCCTGCGCAGGAACAACTGCAAGGCAACGACAAGGTTCACCTGCTGGCGGCTTATGTCTACAGCCTGTCCCACGGTGACAAGCAGGCCGACGCCGAGTAAGACCGACGCCTGAAAGCAACACCCGACGGCCCCGCCAATCAACCTTGGCGGGGCCGTTTTGTTTGCGCCTGGCATCGACTGATGCGCGACGGCGGATCAGCCTTTCCGGCAACCCGGTCGCCAGGTTTCGACAATATGGCGGACGTCAAAACCTGCGGCGTACACCTGCCCGCCCCCTGGAAGAATTGAACGGCGCGACGGGCAAAAGGGTCCATAATCCACAAGTCAATTGATTCAAGTCATTACACCATCAGTTGATTTCCCCCAACGCGACCAAAGGTCGCACCCTTGCGCTAGAGCTACAGGCGTATCATTGCGCCACTGCAACACCCCTTTTGACCGCGGTCGGCACGTACTGACCGAGGCATTTTTCCACTGCCGTGGGATGCAATGATGAGCAACCAGATTCCCGTACAAGACGTTACCCCGCCTGCCAAAAACGCGACCAACAGCGTCGATCTCTACGCCTCCAGGGAAAAAATCTACACCCGCGCCTTCACCGGCCTGTTCCGCAATCTGCGCATGCTTGGCGGCGCCGGATTGTTCCTCCTGTACTTCGGCACCGTGTGGCTCAACTGGGGCGGCCACCAGGCGGTCTGGTGGAACCTGCCGGAGCGCAAGTTCTTCATCTTTGGCGCCACGTTCTGGCCCCAGGATTTCATCCTGCTATCGGGCCTGTTGATCATTGCCGCCTTCGGCCTGTTCTTCATCACCGTCTATGCCGGACGTATCTGGTGCGGCTACACCTGCCCGCAGAGCGTCTGGACCTGGATCTTCATGTGGTGCGAAAAGGTCACCGAAGGCGACCGCAACCAGCGCATCAAGCTGGACAAGGCGCCCATGAGCGCCAACAAGTTCCTGCGCAAGCTGAGCAAGCACAGCCTCTGGCTGCTGATCGGTTTCGTCACCGGCATGACCTTCGTCGGCTACTTCTCGCCGATCCGTGAACTGGTCATCGACTTCTTCACCGGCCAGGCCGATGGCTGGTCGTATTTCTGGGTCGGTTTCTTCACCCTGGCCACCTACGGCAACGCCGGTTGGCTGCGCGAGCAAGTGTGCATCTACATGTGCCCCTACGCCCGCTTCCAGAGCGTGATGTTCGACAAGGACACCCTGATCGTCTCCTACGACCCGCGCCGTGGCGAAAGCCGTGGTCCGCGCAAGAAAGGCGCCGACTACAAGGCCCAGGGCCTGGGCGACTGCATCGACTGCACCATGTGCGTCCAGGTCTGCCCGACCGGCATCGACATCCGCGACGGCCTGCAGATCGAATGCATCGGCTGCGCTGCCTGCATCGACGCCTGCGACAGCATCATGGACAAGATGGAGTATCCGCGCGGGCTCATCAGCTACACCACCGAGCACAACCTCTCCGGGCAGAAAACCCATAAACTGCGCCCACGCCTGATTGGCTACGCCCTGGTGCTGCTGGCCATGATCAGCCTGCTGATCACCGCGTTCTTCATGCGCTCGCTGGTGGGTTTCGATGTCAGCAAGGACCGCGTGCTCTACCGCGAGAACGCCGAAGGGCGGATCGAGAACGTCTACAGCCTGAAGATCATGAACAAGGACCAGCGCGATCACACCTATGTGCTGGACGCCGCCGGCCTGCCGGACCTGAAGCTGCAGGGCAAGCGCGAGATCCACGTGGTGGCCGGCGATATCGTCAGCATGCCGGTGGAGCTGTCGATTGCTCCGGAACACCTGCCCTCGACCACCAACGAGGTGAAGTTCATCCTTGAGGATGCCGACGACAGCAGCGTCCACATTGAAGCCAAGAGCCGATTCATCGGCCCACAAATCCGTTAAGAGCCAAGAGAAGTGATCATGCCCGCAGCCACCGCCACCAGCCCCTGGTACAAACACCTCTGGCCCTGGATCATCATTGGCATTCTCGCCTGTTCGGTGACCCTGACCCTGTCCATGGTGACCATTGCCGTGAACAATCCGGACAACCTGGTCAACGACAACTACTACGAGGCCGGCAAGGGCATCAACCGCTCCCTGGACCGCGAACTGCTGGCCCAGACCCTGAAGATGCGCGCCAGCGTGCACCTCGACGAACTGACCGGCGAAGTGGAACTGCGCCTGAGCGGCGACAGCCAGCCCAAGACCCTGGAGCTGAACCTGATTTCGCCGACCCAGCCGGAGAAAGACCGCAAGATCACCCTGGCCCGCAGCGAAACCGAACACGGCCGCTACATCGGCCAGTTGAGCGATCAGGTCGAAGGCCGACGCTTCGTCGAGTTGCTGGGCGTCGAAGGCGACAAGACCTGGCGCATGTTCGAAGAGGAACAGGTCAGCCACGACAAGGACCTGTTGCTGGGTGACGAGCCGCTGCAAGGGGCGGAAGACCTGAACTGATCGCCCCCGTCGTCCATCGCCGGTGCGCCGCCTCCCCCCTTTTTCAGGACTGGAGTCGAGCGGCCGGCGATGAGTTTTTCCCCGACCACAAAGATCGCCGATGACCACGCCACTGCCCTGCTACCACTGCGCCCTGCCGGTTCCCGCCGGCAGCCGGTTCACCGCCGTCGTGCTCGGCGAATCCCGGGAGTTCTGCTGTCCTGGCTGCCAGGCAGTGGCCGAGGCCATCGTCGCCGGCGGCCTGGAGCACTACTACAGCCACCGCAGTGAAGCCTCGGCCAACCCCGAAGCCCTGCCCGTGCAGTTGGTTGACGAACTGGCACTGTACGACCGTGCCGACGTGCAGCAGCCTTTCGTCCGTCACCAAGGCGAACTGGCCGAAACCACTCTGCTCATGGAAGGCATCAGTTGCGCCGCCTGCGGCTGGCTGATCGAAAAACACCTGCGCAGCCTGCCGGCAGTGGCCGAGGCCCGACTCAACCTGTCCAACCATCGCCTGCATGTGCGCTGGGCCGACAGTCAACTGCCCCTGAGCCAGGTGCTCAGCGAGCTGCGCCACATCGGCTACGCAGCCCACCCCTACCAGCCGGATCGCGCCTCCGAGCAACTGGCCAGCGAGAACCGCCTGGCCCTGCGCCAGCTGGGGGTCGCCGGACTGCTGTGGTTCCAGGCCATGATGGCGACCATGGCCACCTGGCCGGAATTCAATATCGACCTGAGCCCGGAGCTGCACACCATCCTGCGCTGGGTCGCACTGTTCCTCACCACCCCCATCGTCTTCTACAGCTGCGCGCCGTTCTTCAAGGGCGCCATGCGCGACTTGCGCACCCGTCACCTGACCATGGATGTCTCGGTATCCCTGGCCATCGGCGGAGCCTACCTGGCGGGAATCTGGACCGCCATCAGCGGTGTCGGCGAACTCTACTTCGACGCGGTGGGCATGTTCGCCCTGTTCCTTCTCGCCGGCCGCTACCTGGAACGTCGGGCCCGGGAACGCACCGCGGCGGCCACCGCGCAACTGGTCAACCTGTTGCCGGCCTCCTGCCTGCGCCTGGGCAAGGACGGCCAGAGCGAACGCATCCTGCTCACCGAACTGCGCCTGGGCGACCGGGTGCTGGTGCACCCCGGTGCCGTGCTGCCAGCCGATGGCAAGATCCTCGACGGCCAGTCGAGCATCGACGAATCCCTGCTCACCGGCGAGTACCTGCCGCAACCCCGCGGCCTGGGCGATAGCGTCACGGCCGGCACCCTGAACGTCGAAGGCGCGCTGACGGTGGAAGTCCAGGCCCTGGGCCAGGACACCCGGCTGTCTGCCATCGTCCGCCTGCTGGACCGCGCCCAGGCGGAGAAACCGCGGCTGGCCGAGGTCGCCGACCGGGCGGCCCAGTGGTTCCTGTTGTTCTCGCTGATCGCGGCCGCCGCCATCGGCCTGCTGTGGTGGCAACTGGACGCCTCGCGCGCCTTCTGGATCGTCCTGGCCATGCTGGTCGCCACCTGTCCTTGCGCCCTATCCCTGGCCACCCCGACCGCCCTGACCGCCGCCACCGGCACCCTGCACAAGCTTGGCCTGCTGCTGACCCGCGGCCATGTGCTGGAAGGCTTGAACCAGATCGATACGGTGATTTTCGACAAGACCGGCACCCTCACCGAAGGGCGCCTGGCGCTGCGCTCCATCCGCCCCCTGGGCAGCTTGTCCAGCGATGACTGCCTGAGTCTCGCCGCCGCCCTGGAGAACCGTTCCGAGCATCCTATCGCCCGAGCCTTCGGCCGTGCCCCGGTGGCCGCCGAGGATGTCACCAGCAGCCCGGGCCTGGGCCTGGAAGGCCTGGTGGGCGAACGGCGCCTGCGGATCGGCCAACCAGCCTACGTCTGCGAACTCAGCGGCTGCAAGGTTCCGCCCATGCCCGATGAAGCCGGCCAGTGGCTGTTGCTGGGGGACAGTCAGGGTGCCCTCGCCTGGCTGGTACTCGATGACCGGCTGCGCAGCGACGCCCCGGCACTCCTGGCCGCCTGCAAGGCTCGCGGCTGGCATACCCTGCTGCTGTCCGGGGACAGCTCGCCGATGGTCGCCAGCGTCGCCGCCGAACTGCAGATCGACGAGGCTCGGGGCGGTCTGCGTCCGGACGACAAACTGCAGGTATTGCAACAACTGCATCAACAGGGCCGCAAAGTGCTGATGCTCGGCGATGGCGTCAACGACGTGCCGGTGCTGGCTGCCGCTGATATCAGCGTCGCCATGGGTTCGGCCACCGACCTGGCCAAGACCAGCGCCGATGCGGTGCTGCTGTCCAATCGCCTGGACGCCCTGGTACAGGCCTTCAGCCTGGCCCGCCGGACCCGCCGGGTGATTATCGAGAACCTGCTCTGGGCCGGACTGTACAATGGCCTGATGCTGCCGTTCGCCGCCCTCGGCTGGATCACCCCGGTGTGGGCCGCGGTCGGCATGTCCATCAGTTCCCTGACCGTGGTGCTCAATGCCCTGCGCCTGACCCGCATGCCGCGGCCGGCCACCAGTGCCAGCACCCCCGAACCCCGCCCGTTGCCGGCCTGAGCCGCCGGGCCTGGAGTCCAGATGCCAGCTCTTTATGTGATGATCCCGGCCGCGCTGCTGATCGTGGCCATCGCCATCTACATCTTCTTCTGGGCCGTGGACAGCGGTCAGTACGACGACCTCGACGGCCCGGCCCATAGCATCCTGTTCGACGATCAGGACCCCAGCCACACCGCCGCGGTGGACGAAGCCAAGGGCCAGCCCGACGCCCCGAGCGAAGCCACCCGCAAAACGGAACCACCCCATGCTTGAGCTGGCTCCCCTGCTGGTGTCGGCAGTGATACTCGGTCTGCTGGGCGGCGGCCACTGCCTGGGCATGTGCGGCGGCCTGATGGGCGCCCTGACCCTGGCAATCCCCCGGGAACAGCGCAGCCGGCGGTTTCGCCTGTTGCTGGCCTACAACCTGGGCCGCATCCTCAGCTACGCCCTGGCCGGCCTGTTGCTGGGCCTGGCCGGCTGGGCGGTGGCCAACAGCCCGGTGGCGCTGTTCATGCGCATACTGGCCGGGCTGCTGCTGATTGCCATGGGCTTGTACCTCGCCGGGTGGTGGAGCGGCCTGACCCGCGTCGAAGGGCTTGGCAAAGGGCTATGGCGACATATCCAGCCAGTGGCCAATCGTCTGTTACCGGTTTCCAGCCTGCCCCGCGCCTTGCTCCTGGGGGCACTCTGGGGCTGGCTGCCCTGCGGGCTGGTGTACAGCACCCTGCTGTGGTCGGCGAGCCAGGGCAATGCCTTGGACAGCGCCCTGTTGATGCTGGCCTTCGGCCTGGGCACCTGGCCGGTCCTGCTGGCCACCGGCCTGGCGGCGGAACGGGTCACGGCCCTGTTGCGGCGACGCAGCGTGCGCCTGACTGGAGGCCTGCTGGTCATCCTCTTCGGCCTCTGGACCCTGCCCGGCCCTCACCAGCACTGGCTGATGGGCCACTGACCCCGGGGGCTGTGCCCGGCAACCGCAGCCCCAAGCCCCGCCAGCGCTACCCCGGCAGCTCCCGAACACCCTTGATACAAGTCAAGATGGCCGCGCGCCTAACCTCCTAGACTCGCGAACACTGCCAGCCTATCCGGGGGAATTCCCGCATGCTCGACGCCATTCGTTGGGACACAGATCTGATCCGCCGCTATGACCTGGCGGGACCGCGCTACACCTCATACCCGACCGCCGTGCAATTCAACAGCCAGGTCGGCGCCTTCGATCTGCTGCACGCCCTGCGTGACAGCCGCAAGGCCCAGCGCCCGCTGTCGCTGTACGTGCACATCCCGTTCTGCGCCAACATCTGCTACTACTGCGCCTGCAACAAGGTCATCACCAAGGATCGCAGCCGGGCCCTGCCCTACCTGCAACGCCTGGAACAGGAGATGCAACTGATCGCCTGCCACCTGGCGCCCAGCCAGCGGGTCGAGCAACTGCATTTCGGCGGCGGCACCCCGACTTTTCTCAATCACGACGAGTTGCGCCAGCTGATGGCGTTGCTGCGCAAGCATTTCAACCTGCTGGAGGATGACTCCGGCGACTACGGCATCGAGATCGATCCTCGCGAAGCCGACTGGTCGACCATGGGCCTGCTGCGAGAGCTGGGCTTCAACCGGGTCAGCATCGGCCTGCAGGACCTGGATCCGGCGGTGCAGCGCGCGGTCAACCGCCTGCAAAGCCTGGAGGAAACCCGGGCGGTGATCGAGGCGGCGCGCACCCTGCAATTTCGCTCCATCAACATCGACCTGATCTACGGCCTGCCCAAGCAGACTCCGGAACACTTCGCCCGCACCGTGGAAGAAGTCATCAGCCTGCAGCCCGATCGGCTCTCGGTGTTCAACTACGCCCATCTGCCCGAGCGCTTCATGCCGCAACGACGGATCAACGGCAGTGAACTGCCGGCCCCGGCGGAAAAACTGGAAATGCTGCAACGCACCATCGAACAACTGACCGCCGCCGGTTATCGCTACATCGGCATGGACCATTTCGCCCTTCCCGATGATGAATTGGCGATCGCCCAGGAAGAGTCGACCCTGCAGCGCAACTTCCAGGGTTACACCACTCATGGTCATTGCGATCTGATCGGCTTGGGCGTTTCCGCGATCAGCCAGATCGGTGATCTCTATTGCCAAAACAGCAGCGATCTTACGCACTACCAAAATGCCTTGGCAGGCGCGCAACTGGCCACTAGTCGCGGCCTGGTCTGCAATGCCGACGACCGTCTGCGCCGTGAAGTTATTCAACAACTGATCTGCAACTTTAGTCTTAAGTTCGAAGATATAGAGCAAGCCTTCAATATCGACTTTCGCGGCTACTTCAATGAACTATGGCCAGACTTGCAGGAGATGGACGACGATGGACTGATTCAACTAAGCCCCGAGGCCATCACCGTACTTCCGGCGGGACGCCTGTTGGTACGTTCGGTATGCATGATCTTTGATGCCTATCTCGGGCAGCAGAATCGCCAGCGTTTTTCCCGGGTCATCTAGGATTTCATGAGCAGTGCAGTGGCCTTCGCCACCTGCTCGGCACTCAAGCCGGCATCCCTCATCGCCTTGGCCAATGCGGCATTGGCGGTCAGCAATCCGCTGTTGAGGGCAGCCAGGGCCGATTGCAGGCTGCCGACCCTGGCCTTGGCCTCTTCCGGACTCAGGCGCTTGTCGGCCATGACGGCCTGAAGCTGGGCCAGCTTTTCAGCAATCTGTTGTTGCAATTTTCTGATCATTTTGAGGAGTTGTTGAATATTTTCGGGCAGGCCGCTTTCCTCGATGTCACTGTCATCGCCCGCAGCACTGGAGGATTTCTTCAGTCCGGCCCCCGACAGCGACACTTTGACGCCCTCTCCTACCACAGGTTCTGCAACTAACGGCGACGCCCTTAGTTCATCAGCCTGATCGCTTTTCGAGGATTCAGAAAGTGGCTGCAAGTTATTGCTGCCATTAGTAATACCGCCAACAAAGGACATAGTTGCGGCGCTCCAAGTTGTTTTCGTCAACAGGTTATCGACCCACAAAAGGATTGCTTTACGACTCACAGTTAATACGGCACGGACTGGCCGGAACCTCCTCCCGTGAGTTACCCTTACGGCTTATGTGTGTTTTCCCACAAGGATTCTAGAATGTCCGAGCCAGTTAAACTGCGCGCTCATAACCAGGCCCATTGCAAGGATTGCAGCCTGGCCCCTCTGTGCCTGCCACTTTCCTTGAATTTGGAAGACATGGACGCGCTGGACGAAATCGTCAAACGTGGCCGCCCATTGAAAAAAGGCGAATTTCTGTTCCGTCAGGGTGACGGCTTCGACTCGGTGTATGCCGTGCGTTCGGGCGCCCTGAAAACCTTCAGCCTCAGCGACAGCGGCGAAGAGCAGATCACCGGTTTCCACCTGCCCAGCGAGCTGGTGGGGCTGTCCGGCATGGACACCGAAAGCCATCCGGTTTCGGCCCAGGCTCTGGAAACCACTTCGGTGTGTGAAATCCCCTTCGAACGTCTCGACGAACTGGCCCTGCAACTGCCGCAACTGCGCCGCCAGTTGATGCGCGTCATGAGCCGGGAAATCCGTGACGACCAGCAAATGATGCTGCTGCTGTCGAAAAAGACCGCCGACGAACGCATTGCCACCTTCCTGGTCAACCTGTCGGCCCGGTTCCGCGCCCGTGGCTTCTCGGCCAACCAGTTCCGCCTGAGCATGTCGCGCAACGAAATCGGCAACTACCTGGGCCTGGCGGTGGAAACCGTGTCCCGGGTGTTCACCCGCTTCCAGCAGAACGAACTGATTGCCGCCGAAGGCAAGGAAGTGCACATTCTCGATCCGATCCAGCTGTGCGCCCTGGCCGGGGGCTCTGTAGAAGGCTGATCCACGGCGTTCGCGACTGAGCCAAGGCGCTCGGTCGCGGCTATACTGGCGCGGCCTAAATTGCCCGCCAGGACACCTGAAGATGGCCTTCGACTCCTTTGACATCAAATCCCTGATCCGCCCCGTCATCGACTTCCCGAAACCCGGGGTGATCTTCCGTGACATCACTCCCCTGTTTCAGTCTCCACGGGCCCTGCGCCTGGTGGCCGACAGTTTCGCCCAGCGTTATGTCGAAGAAGACTTCAGCCACATCGGCGCCATGGATGCCCGAGGCTTCCTGATCGGTTCGATCATCGCCTACCAGTTGAACAAGCCACTGATCCTGTTCCGCAAGCAGGGCAAGCTGCCGGCCGATGTGCTCGCCGAGGGCTACCAGACCGAATACGGCGAAGCCTTCCTCGAAGTGCATGCCGACAGCCTGTGCGAAGGCGACTCGGTGTTGATGTTCGATGACCTGATTGCCACCGGCGGCACCCTGATTGCCGCCGCCAACCTGGTACGCCGCATGGGCGCGAAGATCTACGAGGCCGCCGCCATCATCGACCTGCCGGAACTGGGCGGCTCGCAAAAGCTGGAAGACATGGGCATCCCGACTTTCTGCCTGACCCAGTTCTCTCTGAGCGAATGCTGAAGCCAACATCGACAGTCGTCCCCAGCAACTTGCCGGGGCCGGCCTCCTGCTTGTCTGCCAGAAGAACGGCAGAGCGCTGCGGATTGCGGAACCTGACTAGAGTCCCATCTGCTTGCTGATGATTTCGTTCATCACTTCGCGGGTGCCGCCGCCAATGGACAGGATGCGGTTATCCCGGTACAGGCGCTCCACCAGACTGTCGCGCATGTAGCCCATGCCACCGAGTATCTGCACCGCATCGTGGGTGATGCGGTCGGCGGTGTCGGTGGCGAAGTTCTTGGCCATGGAAATCTCCTTGATCACACTTTTGCCGGCCGCCATCTGTGCTGCCTGGCGATAGGTGAATTCCCGGGACACTTCCAGGGCCGTGGCCATCTCCGCCAGACGATGCTTGAGCACCTGGAATTTGGCGATGGGCTTGCCGAACGCCTCGCGCTGCCGGGCCCACTTCAGGCTCTCCTCCAGCGCCATCTGTGCGGTCATGTTGGCCATCAGCGCCAGGGCCAGGCGCTCACTCTGGAAGTTGCCCATGATGCAGGCGAAGCCCATGTTCTGGGCACCGATCAGGTTGCCCACCGGCACCCGGCAATCGTCAAAAAACAGCTCGGCGGTGTCCGAGGCCCACCAGCCCATCTTTTTCAGCTGCCGGCCCACCGTGAAACCGGGGCTGCCCTTCTCGATCAACAGCAGGCTGATGCCGCCATAACCCGGATCCCCGGTACGTACCGCGACGGTGTAGTAATCGGCGCGCACGCCGCTGGTGATGAAGGTCTTGCTGCCGCTGACCCGATAGTGGTCACCGTCGCGCACGGCGCGGGTCTGCAGGTTGGCCACGTCCGATCCGCCACTGGGCTCGGTCACCGCCAGCGCGCAGATCTTCTCTCCGGACAGCACCTGTGGCACCACGCGCTCGCGCACTTCGGGGCGAGCCCATTTGACGATGGGCGGCAGGCCGATATCCAGCGACCCCAGCCCTGCCACCAGGCCGCCGGAACCGCTGCGCATCAACTCTTCGCTGGCGGCGATCTTGGCGAACAGATCGCCCTCGTGACTGCCGCCCAGGGCTTCGGGATAGCCGATGCCGAGAATCCCGGCGGCACCGGCCTTGAGATACAACTCGCGGGGAAAGCTTTCGGCCTCCTCCCACTGCTGGATCTCGGGGAGAATTTCGCGCTCGACGAAACGTCGCACGCTGTCGCGGACCAACTGGTGGCTGGGGTCGAAGTATTCCTGGCAGGCAGACATCGGCAAGCTCCTCTGAAGGGTCGAGGGAACTTACCAAGCGCTTGCTTGGTTTTCAAGGCGATCCGTATCGTCGCGCCAGCCGGTACAACGGCTGGCGCGAACGAACGCTACAAGGCTATGGGTTTGCGACCGGCAAAGGAGTGCGCCAGGGTGCCGCCATCCACCAGCTCCAGCTCGCCCCCCAGCGGCACGCCATGGGCGATGCGCGAGGTGATCAGGCCTTTGTTGGTCAGCAGTTGGGCAATGTAGTGAGCCGTGGCCTCGCCTTCCACCGTGGGATTGGTGGCCAGGATGACCTCGGTAAAGCTGCCCTGCTCCTCGATCCGCGCCAGCAACTGCGGAATGCCGATGGCTTCCGGGCCCAGGCCATCCAAAGGCGACAAGTGGCCTTTGAGCACGAAGTAACGCCCGCGATAGCCTGTCTGCTCCACCGCGTAGACATCCATCGGCCCCTCCACCACGCACAACAGCGTGTCATCACGGCGTGGATCGGCGCACTGCGGGCACAGTTCGTCTTCGGTCAGGGTCCGGCATTGACGGCAGTGCCCGACCCCTTCCATGGCCTGGCTCAGGGCCTGGGCCAGACGCAAGCCGCCGCTGCGATCACGTTCGAGCAGTTGCAGGGCCATGCGCTGGGCGGTTTTCTGACCCACGCCCGGCAAAGTGCGCAGGGCGTCGATCAGTTGGCGAATCAGGGGGCTGAAGCTCATGGGCAAAGGTCCGACAAAACGACGAGACGCGGTTTATACCCGCGCCTCGGGGTAGCGTCAAATGCTCGCGTCCGGCGCAACCTGGACCACCAGCTTGCCGAAGTTGCGCCCCTCCAACAGTCCGATAAAGGCTTCGGGAGCTTGCTCCAGGCCCTGCACCACGTCTTCCTTGAACTTGACCTTGCCTTCAAGCACCCAGGGCGCCATGGCTTTGATGAATTCCGGATGACGGTCGCCGTAGTCGTCGAAGACGATAAAGCCCTGCATTCGCACCCGTTTGGTCAACAAGGTGCGCTGCAACAGCGACAGGCGGTCCGGCCCCGGGGGCAGCTCCTGGGCGTTGTACTGGGCAATCAGCCCGCACAGGGGAATGCGGGCCCTGGGATTGAGCAGGGGCAGCACGGCATCGAATACCTGGCCGCCGACGTTCTCGAAATAGATGTCCACGCCCTTGAAGCAAGCCTGGGCCAGTTCGTCGGCAAAGTCCGGACTCTTGTGATCGATGCAGGCATCAAAGCCCAGCTCCTCAACCACATACCGGCATTTCTCGGCGCCACCTGCCACCCCCACCACCC
>Ga0194135_10001811_pt1 | contig 12858 bp, 9 predicted proteins | sample LitLau_LLRF_2013_FD_134024 | JGI IMG/M metagenome (GOLD analysis project Ga0194135, IMG submission 134024) | Freshwater sediment microbial communities in response to fracking from North America - Little Laurel Run_MetaG_LLRF_2013 (version 2) | ecosystem: Environmental > Aquatic > Freshwater >... | reverse complement strand
CGAGACCACTTTTTCCACATTCGCAAGCAAACCAACTGCGCGCTCGATCGACGCTTCATCCACTCGCACCAGTTCGTCGGCCAGCGCAGCAATGATCGGCAACGTCAGCTTGCCCATGCCTTTGACGGCAATACCTTCTGCGATCGTCGGACCACCGCGAACAAGGCTGGCGTCGCCTTGCAATGCGGCGTAAGCCGAGCAATAGCCCGCCGACTCGACGCCGACAATGCGGATCGCCGGATTCATCGCGCGGGCCATTACGGCATTGCCTGAAAACAGACCGCCGCCACCGATCGGGATGACCAGCGTATCGAGCTGCGGGAAGTCCTCGAGCATCTCGAGTGCGACGGTGCCCTGCCCGGCCATCACGTACTTGTCGTCATACGGATGCACCAAGGTCATCCCCTTGCCGATCACGAGCTCGCGATGCATGTAGTCGAAGGCATCGCCGAGTGTGGCCCCGTGCAGGATCACCTCCCCGCCAAGCTCGCGCGTATTCCGAACTTTGGTAAACGGCGTATTCGTGGGCATCACGATCACGCTTCGGATACCGAGTCGTGTCGCGTGATAGGCCACCGCCTGTGCATGATTGCCAGCAGACATCGCGGCAACACCGGCGTTCCGCTCAGCCTCGGTCAGCCGCGAAAGCTTGTTGACAGCACCTCGCTCTTTAAACGCCGCGGTGAACTGGAAATTCTCAAACTTGAGCCAGACCTCGGCGCCGGTCAGTTTCGAGAGGACCTTCGATGGTGCACACGGCGTGCGCAGAACCTGCCCTTCAATGACGCGGGCGGCATCGCGGACATCGTCCGCAGTAATGGCTAGAGCCTGATTCACTATTATTTCCTTGGGCTTCGTAGCGTGTCGCTACTGACTACGCCGTTCTTGAATGCGATCGTGCGGCGTTCGCGACCGTTCTGATAGGTCCAGCGCTCCTTCGGGCCGCCCTGATCCTCGATGGATGTCGGATTGTTCAAGACCCGCCGCACTTGGTCGGGCGTCATGCCTTTCACGATCCGGTTCTCGATCAAGGCTTTGCGAATCGCGTCGTCCTGGGTCTTGTCGTCACCGTGCGTCTTGAGCCAATCGCGATCGGCCTTGGCCTGGGAGTCGGACTGACGCTCGGCATCGGCATCGTATTGCTTCGCAAGGCTTGGGGCGCTGCGATCCGCTTGCGACCTGTTCAAGGGCGGAAGGCTGGCCGGTTCAGCGCCCGGATGACAGGGCTGATCCGTGTACGTGAGCTTGCCGTCCTGCTGGCAACGGTAGACCTCGGCAGACGCAGTCTGAACGCTGCATGCCGCCAGCAGCAAGAGAATCGCGGGACCTTTCATGCCCGGATTATAGGATCGTTACCGCACGAATTCGGGACTTGATGCATGGCAGCGTTGGCAGGAGTCGCGGATAATCGCGCTCTGAAAAGTTTCTGCCTGCTATCGAGCTCATGAGCCAATACGTCTACACGATGAACCGGGTCGGAAAGACCGTCCCGCCGAAGAAGGAAATCCTTCGCGACATCTCGCTGTCTTTCTTCCCGGGCGCCAAGATTGGTGTGCTCGGCTACAACGGTTCGGGCAAGTCGACCTTGCTGAAGATCATGGCAGGCGTCGACAAGGAATTTAACGGTGAAGCGCGCCCCCAGCCGGGTCTGAAAGTGGGCTATCTGCCGCAGGAACCGCAACTGGATCCAAACAAGAATGTCCGCGAGAACGTCGAGGAGGCGCTGTCGGAAATCACCGGTGTGCAGGCGCAGCTCGATGCGGTTTATGCTGCTTATGCCGAGGAAGATGCCGATTTCGACAAGCTGTCGGCCAAGCAGCAGGAACTTGAGGGCAAGCTTGCGGCCCTTGATGGCCATAATCTTGGCGTGATTCTCGACAAGGCTGCGGAAGCCCTGAATCTGCCAGCCTGGGACGCAGATGTGACCAAGCTGTCGGGCGGCGAGCGCCGCCGCGTCGCATTATGCCGGCTGCTGCTCTCGAAGCCGGACATGATCCTGCTCGATGAGCCGACCAACCATCTCGACGCAGAGTCGGTCGCATGGCTCGAGAAATTCCTCAAGGATTTTCCCGGCACGATCATCGCCGTCACCCATGACCGCTACTTCCTCGACAACGTAGCTGGCTGGATTCTGGAACTCGATCGCGGCCACGGCATTCCCTGGCAGGGCAATTATTCAACCTGGCTGGAGCAGAAGGAAAAGCGCCTTCGTCAGGAAGAAAAGAGCGAATCTGCGCATCAGAAAGCATTGGCTGAAGAGCTGGAGTGGGTCCGCAAGAATCCCAAGGGTCGTCAGTCCAAGTCCAAGGCGCGCGTCAAAGCCTACGAAGAACTGGCTTCACAGGAATATCAGAAGCGCGCGGAAACGCGCGAGCTTTACATCCCGCCAGGTCAGCGGCTCGGTGAAATGGTCATCGAGGTCAAGGATGTTGCCAAGAAGTATGGCGACCGCATGCTCTACGAAGGCCTGAATTTCACCGTTCCGCGCGGTGCAATTGTCGGCATCGTCGGCGCCAACGGCCGCGGCAAGACCACTCTGTTCCGGATGCTGCTGGATCAGGAGAAACCGGATGCCGGATCGATCCGGATCGGGGAGACGGTCAAGTTCGCTTATGTCGACCAGAGCCGAGACGCACTGGATGGCGATAAAACGGTGTTCCAGGAAATTAGTCAGGGCCAGGACATCATCCGTGCGGGTTCATTCGAAATGCCCTCGCGGGCCTACATCGGCCGCTTCAACTTCAAGGGTGAATCGCAGGGCAAGCGCCTGAAAGATTTGTCCGGCGGCGAACGCAACCGTGTGCATCTCGCGAAAATGCTCTTGACCGGCGGCAATGTGTTGCTGCTTGACGAACCTACCAACGATCTCGATGTGGAAACGCTGCGCGCGCTGGAAGAAGCGCTGCTCGATTTCGCAGGCTGTGCACTCGTGATCTCGCATGACCGCTGGTTCCTGGACCGCGTAGCCACGCATATCCTCGCATTCGAGGATTCAGGCGAAATCGTTTTCCTCGAAGGCAACTACCGCGAGTATGAGGACGATTTCCGCCGACGCACGGGGTCCGAGCCTGGCGTGAACCGTCGGTCGCGCCACAAGAAGCTGGCGTGATGCACTACGAAATCTTCTGCAGACGCACGCACTGTTCGCATGCATCTGCAGTTAGAGGTCTTGCATTGATCACAGACAGGCATTGATGAGGGCGAATGTTCTTCTCGACCTGGATGGCACGCTGACAGATCCCGGCGAAGGCTTCATCGCCTCGATCAGGCATGCGCTGGCAACACTGGGACGTCCCGTCCCCAGTGATGAAGTGCTCCGGAGTTGCATCGGGCCACCGCTGGAAGTCGGCATGGCAGCGATCCTGGATACCAACGATCGCGCACTGTGTGCGGAGGTGATCACGCTGTACCGCCAACGCTACGGCCGTATCGGCCTCTACGAAAATTCCATCTACCCGGGGATCGAGCGAGTGCTGTCGCAGCTTGCGATGGGTGGTACTGCGCTCTACCTCGCCACCTCAAAGCCGAAAGTATTCGCGGACCGGATCATTGATCACTTCGAGCTGCGACGGTACTTTCGAAAAAACCTACGGGAGCGAACTCGATGGTCGTCACGCAGACAAGGCGCAATTGATCACGCATTTGCTGCAAAGCGAATCGCTGGACCCAGAAACCTGCTGCATAGTTGGGGATCGATCGCATGACGTAATCGGCGCGGTCCGCAACCGTATCGCGCCACTTGCTGTGCTCTGGGGCTATGGCAGCTTCGAAGAGCTCTCGGGCGCAGGCGCCCAGCATTTCTGCGAATCGCCTGATCAACTTTCAGCAGCGCTGGCAAAAATCGAATAACTACGCTCTGCGCCGCCACGCGTTTTCCGTTTCGAAATCCGGGATCGACAAACACAAAAAAACCCGCCGACATTGCTGTTTGCGGGTTCGTCTGTTCCAACATGGTGCGCCCGGAAGGATTCGAACCTCCGACCCCTTAGTTCGTAGCCAAGTGCTCTATCCAACTGAGCTACGGGCGCGTTTACCGTTTGCCTGTCCTTGCGCGATGGCGGAGAGAGAGGGATTCGAACCCTCGATAAGGTTTTAAAGCCCTATACTCCCTTAGCAGGGGAGCGCCTTCGTCCACTCGGCCATCTCTCCAGTTTGCAGAGAGCAAGGCTGCGATAAATCCCGATTAGGATAGCCGGATGTGCTGTCCGGGTAAAGCGATTTTTGCTAAGTCAGCGAAGGCAGATCAGCTGCCAACTCCGGTCTCTTCGCCGCGCTCAATCCGAATGCGTTCGAAGATTTCCTCGCGGTGAACCGTGACGTCCTTGGGCGCTTTAACGCCGATACGAACCTGATTCCCCTTGATCCCGAGCACAGTAACGGTGACATCCTCACCGATTACCAAGGTCTCACCAACTCGACGCGTCAAGATCAGCATTGTAAATCTCCGTGGCCTATCTCTGTTTTTTCACTTCTCAACACTTTTCGTGGCGTCTAAGCACCACTCATCGACCCTTTTATATGATATTAGAATCATGTTGCCATGATGAAGAGAAAAATTAACTATTCCCGATTTTTCCGATAAAAGGACCAGATCTGCTCACGAAACGGGAAAAACCTGAACGATGTTATTGTTTGAAAGTGAAAACGTCGCTTTCCGAAGCGAATCTACGCGCTTTAAGTAGCGGATTCTAGATTGAAAGCCTTATGTAAGGAGCGCACTGCAAGTTCAAGATACTTATCTTCGACCACAACAGAAATTTTGATTTCTGACGTGGAGATCATGCGGATATTGATACTTTCGCTCGCCAGTGTCTTGAACATTTTGGCAGCGATTCCTGCATGCGAGCGCATTCCCACACCGACTAGTGAAACCTTGCAGATATCGAGGGCCGTCCGTACACCCTTGGCACCGAGTTCGTCGGCGACTTTCCGCGAAACTTCCACAGCGCGCTCGTATTCACCACGACTGACGGTGAAAGTGAAGTCCGTCGTGCCATCAGCACCGACGTTTTGAACGATCATGTCGACCTCGATATTGGCCTCGCCCACTGGCCCGAGAATTGCGGCGGCAATACCTGGGCGGTCTGGCACGCCAGCGACCGTGAGCTGCGCTTCATCGCGGCTGAAGGCAATGCCGGAAATTAGCGGTTCTTCCATTTTGTGCTCCTCAAGAGTAATCAGCGTGCCCGGGCCCTCTACAAACGTAGACAGGACGCGCAACGGAACTTTGTACTTGCCGGCAAATTCAACGGAGCGGATCTGAAGGACTTTCGATCCGAGGCTCGCGAGTTCGAGCATTTCTTCGAAGGTAATCCGATCCAGGCGGCGTGCTTTGGGCTCGACACGTGGATCCGTCGTATAGACACCATCGACATCGGTATAGATCTGGCATTCATCCGCTTTCAGGGCGGCAGCAAGGGCTACACCGGTGGTATCCGAACCGCCACGGCCGAGCGTAGTGACATTGCCGTCCTCGTCCACGCCCTGAAAACCTGCAACCACTGGCACAATGCCGGCCTTGCAGTCGGCGATTAAACGCTCGGTGTCGATCTTCTGGATGCGCGCCTTGTTGTAAGCCTTGTCGGTGCGGATGGCGACCTGCGATCCGGTGTACGAACGCGCAGGAACGCCCACCTTTTCCAAGGCCATCGCTAGCAGGGAAATCGTCACCTGCTCGCCCGTCGCAATCATCTGGTCGAGCTCGCGCGGCACAGGACGCGCGCTGATGCTCTTCGCAAGCTTGATCAGACGATCAGTCTCACCCGACATCGCAGAGACCACGACGACAATCTGATGCCCGCGCTCGCGCGCCATCATGACCTTGCGCGCAACGTGCTCGATCCGTTCGACCGACCCCATCGACGTACCGCCGTACTTCTGAACGATCAAAGCCATGACGCTGTTTCCAGTTTCCAGTTATTGGTTTCCAGAGAAGCCTGTCCCTCACGCCAAGCCGCCCGCTTCTCTGGAAACTGGCAACCCGTCACACCAAATTTTCGTCAGGGCAATTTGGACGCGATCCACGTAGACGAAGAAGCCAGCGCCGCCGGCAGATTCTGCGGCTGCGTCCCGCCGCCCTGAGCCATTTCCGGACGCCCACCGCCCTTTCCGCCGACCTGCGCTGCCGTCATTGCCAGCAGATCACCGGCCTTAATCTTGCTCGTGAGGTCCGCAGTCACACCGGCAATAAGTCCAACCTTGTCGCCGTTTACGGAGCCAAGCAGCACAACGCTCGAGCCAAGCTTGTTCTTGAGCTGATCCAGCAGCGCGCGGAGATCGTTGCCATCCACGCCGTCCACCTGGGCAACCAGTACTTTTGCGCCGTTCACGAGCTTCGCACTCGCTGCAAGTTCATCGCCCGCACTCGCCGCAAGCCTGCCCTTCAAGGAGGCAATCTCCTTTTCAAGCGTCTTCTGCGCATCCAGTACGGACGCGACCTTCGTCGACAGATCCGCCGGACTTACCTTGAGCAATCCAGCAGCCTGCGCAAGACGCTGCTGTAATTCGTTGACGAACGCGAATGCGTTCTCGCCTGTCACGGCTTCAATACGCCGCACACCGGCAGCAACACCGCCCTCGCTCACGATCTTGAACAGACCGATATCGCCTGTGCGGCTCACGTGGGTGCCGCCGCAGAGTTCGCGTGACGAGCCGATATCCAGCACCCGCACTTCGTCACCGTATTTCTCTCCAAACAGCATCATCGCGCCGGTTTTCTTGGCGTCCTCGATAGGCAGGACACGCGCCTGCGTCGCAGCGTTGACGAGAATCTCGGTGTTCACGAGACGCTCGACTTCGGCGATCTCCACAGACGTCATCGGCTGGCCATGAGCGAAGTCGAACCGGGTCTTGTAGGCATCCACCAGCGAGCCTTTCTGCTGGACGTGCGTGCCCAGGACATCACGAAGCGCCCTGTGCATCAGATGGGTTGCGGAGTGATTGCGCATCGTCGCGCGGCGCTGACTTGCGGCCACCGTCGCAGTCACCGCGTCACCAATTGTCAGCATGCCCGATTCCAGCCGCCCGGCATGCGCAAACGCGCCACCCTTGATCTTCTGCGTATCGGAAACATGGAACGTACCGACCATGCCGGCATCACCCGCCTGACCGCCGCTTTCTGCATAGAACGGCGTACGGTCGAGCACGACCGCGCCTTCATCGCCTTCCGTGAGCGATTCAACCGCCTCACTGCCGCGATACAGCGCGAGCACCTTCGCCCCTTCGATGGCCATCTGCTCGTAGCCGACGAATTCCGTTGCCGGGCCGCCGTACTTCAGGCCTTCGCCTGCCGAGAACTTGCTCGCAGCGCGCGCACGAGTGCGCTGAGCGTCCATCTCACGCTCGTAGCCGCCTTCATCGAGCTTCAGGTCGCGCTCGCGGGCGATGTCTGCCGTGAGGTCGAACGGGAAGCCATAGGTATCGTAGAGCTTGAACACGACTTCGCCTGGGATCACGCCGTCCTTGACCTTGGCAATCGCGTCTTCCAGCAGCTTCATGCCCTTGTCGAGCGTCGCTGCGAAGTTGTCTTCTTCCTGGCGGATCGCCTTCTCGATCGGTGCCCGCTGCTCACGCAATTCCGGATACGCCTCGCCCATCACATCAGCGAGCGGCGCAACGAGCTTGTAGAAGAAGGCTTCGTTGAGTCCAAGCTTGTAACCGTGACGGATCGCACGGCGCATGATCCGGCGCAACACATAGCCGCGGCCCTCATTCGAAGGCAGCACGCCGTCGATGATCAGGAATGCAGTCGCGCGGATATGGTCGGCAATGACTTTCTGCGAAGGGCTCGAATACGCTTCGAGTCCGGCAAGCTTCGCGACAGCAGCGACCAAGGTCTGAAAGATGTCGATCTGGTAGTTGTCGTTCGTGCCCTGCATGAGCGCGGTGATGCGCTCGAGTCCCATGCCGGTGTCGACGCTCGGCGCAGGCAGCTTGGAAAGCGTGCCGTCCTTCGCACGCTCGAACTGCATGAACACGACATTCCAGATCTCGATCCAGCGATCACCATCTTCTTCCGGCGATCCGGGCGGGCCGCCCCAGATTCCCTTGGAACCATAAGGATCGTGGTCGTAAAAGATCTCGGTGCAGGGGCCACAAGGGCCGGTATCGCCCATCGCCCAGAAATTGTCGGACGCATACGGCGCGCCTTTGTTATCCCCGATGCGGACAATGCGATCGGCCGGCAGGCCGATCTGCGTGTGCCAGATATCGTAAGCCTCGTCGTCGGTCTGATAGACCGTGACCAGCAGACGGGACTTGTCGATGCCTAGCCAGTCCTTGCCGGTGATGAACTCCCAGGCAAACCGGATCGCATCCTGCTTGAAGTAATCGCCGAACGAGAAGTTGCCGAGCATCTCGAAAAACGTGTGATGCCGGGCTGTGTAGCCGACGTTTTCAAGGTCATTATGCTTGCCGCCGGCGCGCACGCAGCGCTGGCTCGATACGGCGCGCTTGTAGGGCCGCTTGTCCTGCCCCGTGAATACATCCTTGAACTGAACCATGCCCGCATTGGTAAACAGAAGCGTCGGATCGTTGCCGGGTACAAGCGGGCTCGAAGGCACGACGGTATGTCCCGCTTGGCGGAAATATTCCAGAAAGCGGGCGCGGAGTTCGTTGCTGGTCATGGCCGGAGCTGCACAAAAAAGTCGCGCATGGTAACGCGCAAGCTCACGCAGCCGCTAGATTTTAGCTGCCGGAACCCGCTCGGTTTGACGCGCGCTCGGCCACGAACCGATAACACGTTCAACAACAAAATCAGGATTCGGCATCCTCATCGTCAACTTCGCCGAGATCGTCGACCACCTGACCGAGAACGGCCCGAATTTGGTCTGACGTAAATCCACGCGCCGCGAGGAAGCGATAGCGACTGGCCTTTTCCTTTGCGCTCGTCGGCGGGCCTGAGTAACGCCGTGCGTAAATCCGGCCGACGATATCGGCCCAGTCGGCACCAGCATCTTCGATCGTCGTACGGATTACCGCGTCGTCAACGCCACGCGCAGAAAGCTCGGCCCTGATTCGCAACGGCCCGTATCCCTGCGAGATTCTCGATCGCGTGACCAGACCGGCATAACGTGTATCGCTTTGCCATCCGGATTCTCCAAGCTCGCCAACAAGCTCCGTTGCAAGGCTTCGATCGAGACCATCATGGGTGAGCTTGGACGTGAGTTCGCGCGCGCTGTGCTCGCGGCGACTCAGGACTTTCAGGGCGCGTCCTCGCGCTTCTTCGGGCGCAAGCGGCGCAGGCGGTTTACGCCCACGCCGCTTCTGCATCGTCTAGGTCTCCGCCCTTATTCGACAGCGGGAGCGCGCGACTTGACCGGCATCAGCTTGGCACGCAGTGCGGTCTCGATGGCATCGGCCGATTCCGGGTGCTCCTTGAGGTAGGTCCGCGCGTTGTCCTTGCCCTGCCCGATCTTGTCGCCCTTGTAGGCATACCAGGCGCCGGACTTCTCGACGAACCCGTGCTCGACGCCGAGATCGATCAACTCTCCCAGCTTCGAGATGCCCTCGTTGTAAAGGATCTCGAAGTGCGCTTCCTTGAACGGCGGCGCCATCTTGTTCTTGACGACCTTCACGCGCGTTTCGTTGCCGACCACTTCCTCGCCTTTCTTGATCGCGCCCGTGCGGCGGATATCGAGGCGGACCGAGGCGTAGAACTTCAGCGCGTTGCCGCCGGTCGTGGTTTCGGGCGAGCCATACATCACACCGATCTTCATGCGGATCTGGTTGATGAAGATGACCAGCGTATTCGAGCGCTTGATGTTCGAAGTGAGCTTGCGCAGCGCCTGCGACATCAAGCGGGCCTGAAGGCCGACGTGGCTGTCGCCCATCTCGCCTTCGATTTCGGCCTTCGGCACGAGTGCCGCCACAGAGTCGACCACGATGCAGTCCACGCTGTTGGAACGGACCAGCATGTCGGCAATTTCCAGTGCCTGTTCACCCGTATCCGGCTGCGAGATCAGCAGATCGCTGATATGCACGCCAAGACGCTCGGCATAGCCCGGATCAAGCGCATTTTCAGCGTCGATGTACGCAGCGACACCGCCATGCTTCTGGATCTCTGCCACGACCTGCAGACAGAGCGTGGTCTTGCCCGAGGATTCCGGGCCATAGATTTCGATGACGCGGCCTCGCGGCAGGCCGCCAATACCCAGCGCAACGTCCAGCGCCAGCGAGCCGGTCGACACGACATCGATATCGCGTGCGGGATCGTCCGCACCCATGCGCATGACTGCGCCTTTTCCGAACTGCTTTTCAATCTGACCCAGTGCGGCTTCCAGTGCCTTTCTGCGGTTATCGTCCATGGTTGATGCTCCTGTTGCTGCTGATGCTGCGGTTGGCTTGGCCATTTACTTGCCCGCCCGGGCGAGGTACTCGCCGGTGCGCGTGTCGACCTTGACCAGTTCGCCCAGCTGCACGAACAGCGGCACACGCAGAACAGCGCCGGTTTCCAAGGTCGCCGGCTTTCCGCCGCCGCCGGAGGTATCGCCCTTGAGGCCGGGGTCAGTGTCAGTGATTTTGAGAATGACAGTGTTCGGCGCGGCTACGCTCAGCGGCACGCCATTCCAGAGCAGCACCGTGCAGGTTTCCTCGCCCTTGAGCCACTGCTTCGCATCGACCATTGCAGGCTCGGCCGCCTGGATCTGTTCGAAAGTGACTGGATCCATGAAGGTCCAGAATTCACCATCGTTGTAGAGGTACTGCATTTCCGTCTGCTCGACATCCGCCAGTTCCCAGGAGTCGCCGGAACGCAGCGTGCGCTCGAGCACTCGGCCGGTCTTCAGCGCGCGAATCTTGATCGTGTTGGTTGCCTGGCCTTTGCCGGGCTTGCGGTACTCGTTGTCGAGGATCGCGTACGGTTCGCCGTCGATGAGGACTTTGACGCCCGATTTCATTTCGTTGGTGCTGACGGAAGCCATTAGGTTATTTTCTTTGTGAGTGGACTGATTGGATGGACCCACCCATCGCGTTCAACGCGTTTCAGGCAGGTCGGAAACTCGCGCGAGTTTAATGGATTGTGGCTGCCGCGGTCATCGACGCGACGCGTCAAATAAAGCTTGAGGCGCGTTGCCGGCACCGCTATACTTCGCCTCCGCTGTACGGGGCCATAGCTCAGCTGGGAGAGCGCTTGCATGGCATGCAAGAGGTCGCCGGTTCGATCCCGGCTGGCTCCACCAAGTTTTTGGTTGTAGATTCACAGCCTCGCTGTCCCTATCGTCTAGAGGCCTAGGACACTACCCTTTCACGGTAAGAACCGGGGTTCGAATCCCCGTAGGGACGCCACTCATTCGAGTTGGCAACGCTGGTCGGCCTTGAAGGCGATCACTGATGCGCGCGAAATTCCTTCCTACTGATGCGATTCGCTCATTGAGCCTTCTGTTGTTCCAAGGGCGGATCACGCCGGTCACTCAAGTCTGCACTTGAGAATCCTTCGGGGCTGTCTTGTTCGACGATGCCATGGCGCGAACGCCCCCGCTGCATTCACGACAGTCAGCGCAGCGACGCATCCTTGCGCTCGGAATGTGCCCTGCCTGTCCGTCCTGCATAGAAGACCTCAAGTACGTCCGGGGTCCACTTTGACGAGCAATTCATTCATTGCAGTGCCTGCGGTGCGTCGCGATAAAAAGCCGACTGCCTTTGCAAGCGCGGTCGGCTTCGTACTGCCAAGACGAGCCTCGAGTATTAGACGCCTGAGATCGTGGTCGTCGAACTGCTCGTGCCGCCGGGTCCCGAGCAGGTTAAGGTGTAGCTATTGGTGCCGGCAGGCACCGTGACTGAACTGCTTCCGCTGGGCCCGTAGGCCCCAGACCAGGCGCCGCTCGCGGTGCATGAGGACACATTGCTGGACGTCCAGGTCAAAGTCGCGCTCGTGTTTGCCGTCACGGAACCTGCCGATGCGCTGAGATTCACCGTCGCAGGATTCACGACACTGACCTGCTGGATCGTTACCAGACCGCTCGGCGACGTGACCGTGATGGTGAGAAGTCCGCTACCCGATGTCGTTGGCGCCTGGACGGCAAGGCTGAAGGGGGCCAGAAGGCCGGCAGAGAATGAGTTTGCGCAATTTGTCACCGACGCAAAAAAAGCATCAGTCGGATTGGCAATAGGACAAACCGACGAATTCGCCACGACGAAGCTTGCCGGGCCAATCAGTGTTCCATAGGAGGTGGCGGCGGCCACCGTCGTCCCGGCTGGCATGATCTGGCCTGCAGAGTCGGTCACACGAACCCGGATGCTGCCGCTTCCACCAACCGGAACGATCAGGGTATTGCGTTCCGGCACGATGGTCGCTGCCGAGCTTCCCATCACGATCACGATACTCCCGCGAACGTCCAGGGACGTGTTTGAGTCGCAGTTCTGATTCTGTGGGTCACACAGCAGACCCACGAACCGCCCGGTGGCCGCATCGAATCCGCCGTTATGGTTGAAATCGATGAAAGGCTCCGAATTACCCTGCCGGCTTCCGTTCTCGTTGGCATCCGTGAAGGCTTCCGCCAGCGACACGAAAAAGTCGCCGCCAGGACATTGCGTGCTGTTATTCGATGGATTCTGAGCCGATACATACAGCCCGGTACCGTTGCAGTCGACGAAGCTTTCTTCGCCAATCGCATAGGCCAGAACAGTGCAGCGGTGGTCATCACAACCCAGGGCATTCGGACCACTGGTCGAGCAGTTGTTGTCGCTATAAGCCGGCGAACCGACGGCGCCGATTGAAGAGGTGCGCGGATTCTGACTCGTAAAGGTTACGCTGCATGCACCACTGGCAGTCGTGCATTGAGGCTGCACCTGCCCGCACTCTGAAGTGAAACTGACCGCTGTGCCATCGGGCACCGGATTGTTGAAGCGATCAGACAATCT
>Ga0194135_10001810_pt1 | contig 12867 bp, 17 predicted proteins | sample LitLau_LLRF_2013_FD_134024 | JGI IMG/M metagenome (GOLD analysis project Ga0194135, IMG submission 134024) | Freshwater sediment microbial communities in response to fracking from North America - Little Laurel Run_MetaG_LLRF_2013 (version 2) | ecosystem: Environmental > Aquatic > Freshwater >... | reverse complement strand
CTTTTATAAACCTTACTATTTTTACTTCCAGCATAAACATTACCATCTTTGTCAGTAGTTAAAGCACGAATTTCTCCACTAGTTCCATTCAATTCAGTAAAATCATTTGTACCATTACTTTTAAAAATTATGCCCTCATCATTTCCACCAGCATAAACATTACCATCTTTGTCAGTAGTTAAAGCACTAATATTTCCAGTAGTTCCATTCATTTCAGTAAAATCATTTGTGCCATTATTTTTATAAACTTTATTATAATGATTACTACTAGTAGCTGTAGCATAAATATTATCATCTTTGTCAGTAGTTAAATTTCAAATGAAATTTATACCCACTTTTGATATTTCATTAAATTTATCTGTACGATTACTTTTATAGAGTGTATTAATATTTCCACCAGCATAAACATTACCATCTTTGTCAGTAGTTAAAGCAAAAATGCCGTCCGTTGTACCTGACATTGCAGTAAAATTTTTAATATTAAAAATAATGTCTACTTCACCAAAATATTTAATCTCATCACCAGTTATTTTAGCAGTTGTAGATGTAATATTTAAAATAGAAATAGCATTTTCATCTAATTTAGGATTTTTAAATTTAAGTTTATTTTTAACTTGTTTCTCATTTGGTTGTGTTAATTGTCCGACATAAATATTATCTAAATTATTAATTGTTATATATTTGTTTAATTCAGTACTTTTGGTATAAGTTAGTTCAATTTCACCTTGGTAATTACCCCGACCTTCAATTATAGTACTAGTTGCTGTAACAGCACTCTTGAAATCAAAATCATTAATTGTTAAATTAGCATTAACATTTTTTATTTGAATAGCTACTAGTAACTCTTCTTTAGTTGGTACATCGTTAATCATGACTATATCATTTAAATTGTTATATTTTATAATTGTCTTTAAGTCAATTTTCGATGGACTAGGAGTTGGTTTTTCTCCTCCACCACAAGAAATGACATTTAATGATACAGGTGCTGTTATTGCTAAAACTGATAATAACTTAAATATTTTTTTCATATACGATAATATCCTCCTTAAAGTTTTTATTTTCTTTATATAAATTGTATATAATTTTAAAAATAAGTTGAAAAAATATTTTTTTGTCACTTGTCTTTTATTTAATAGCAGGAATATATAATTTTGAATTAAATTAGTTTTGCACCAAGTCTAATGAACAAATCCATTTTCATCAGCATTAAATAAGTTATAAAAATTTTTAAAATCAGATTTCAAAAGTAGTGATACTTCATGTTCTCCTTCATCTAATGAAACTTGAAAATTAGATATTGTAATTGTTTTATCATCAATTTTTGCTAAACTGATAAAATTATCATTTATGTCTATTTTCTGCTCTTGTTTATAAACAAAACCATTATATTTATTTCCAAAATAATCAGCCTGATTAAAATTAATTAATCTATTAATTAATTTATATTTATTAATATCATTTTCATTTTTTATATTATTTATCTTTTGATTAAAACTGGTATTTATAATCATATTAGCACTTGGTACACTTGTCGTTACCAAAGTTCCTATTGCTAACATACTTAATAATTCTTTCATGTCATTTATTCTCCTTTTTAGGTACATACCTTTATTTGGCTCATATTTGCTGTTTTTAGCGATGTTTTTATTTTGAATAGTAAAGTATATATCACTATTCTTTTGTTTGATCTAATTCCTTAAAATCTTTATTATAATCTTTAATTTTAATTTTTAAAGTATCGAAATTTGAATTTACTAAATTTTGGTTAATGATTTTAACGTTGGCAACTCCTAACTGTAAATTTTTAAATTCATTGGGGTGAAAAACAAATTCTTCGGTTTCTCTTACACTACCCATGTTTCTAGTACGATTTAAAAAATCTAGTTGTCTTGTAAGTTTTACTGTTTTAATTGTGCCAAAAACTTTGGCAAGATATTCAGCACTATTTGGGTCTTTAACACTATGAGCAATAATGTTGGCTGTGTTTCCAAAAATAGTGTCTGTTAAATCTTTGGTATTAGTTTTTAAATCATTAATTGTTTGAAAACATAAAAAGCATTGATAGTTAAAACTTCTTGTTTTGTTAATTAAGTTAATGACATTATCGCTTGCAAAAACATTGAATTCGTCTAAAACAAGATTTATATTCATGTCAAGGGGTTTTATACTTGCGAATTCTTTTAAATCTTGAATTAACAATTTGCCCATGTTACTAGCTAACTGGGGATATGTTAAAGAGTTTAAAGAAAACAAAATAACTTTATGATTTTTTGTAATTTCTAATAAATTATTTTTTAATCCAATACTATTTTTTAGTTGTTGAAAGTAAACATTTATTCTTGCTTGTAATCCATTAATGTTTTTAGCTTCTAAATCAGATAAATAATCATACTCTAAACTTGCTTTTTCAACTAAACTTTGTAATTGTTTAATTGAAAAATATTTAACAATATTTTCTAATGAAATTTTTACTTTTTTCTTTAACAAGGTTTCAATTAAAATTAGTAAATATTCATGTGCCATTGCTTGATAATGAGGTTCAGTGAAATCAAATAAGCTCATAATTTTATCAGCTAAAACAATGTGGTTATTACTTATGAATGGTTGATATTCTTTATTTCCTTCAATTGTTCAAATAAAAGCATTTTTATCAATTGTTTTAATTTTGTTGATTAAATCAATATCCCCTTTTCCATCAATAATAATTACTGTTTGATTTAACTTATATACAAATTGATTTATTATTGATAGAGCAGTTGTTGTTTTGCCTGAACCAGTTGCACCAATCAACAAAGTGTGTTGATTTAACTTATTTTTATTTAAAGCAATATTATCATTTAAAAGCACATTTTCTTTTCGTCACTGTACTTTTACTTGTAATATACTTTTTCTTGTATTCATTAAATAATCAAGCATTGAATATGATTTTAAAATAATTAATAATCATATTCAAACTTCAATAAAGCGATTTACAAAAATATAATTTGCCTTTCTATAGTCATACCACTTACTTATTTTTTTATAAAGTAAATAAATACTTCAATCAAATCCAAGATATAAAATTACAAATAATGGTAAAAACTTTATTTCAATTAAGAACATTGAACTTAAAACATTACTAAACCCATTAAATGAATAACTTAAAGTTGGATTTGCTCAAATACCAAATCCTATAAATACTATTGTTAGTAACAAAGTAAATGTAATTATTACAATTTGTAAATCAACTTTTTTCTTTCTAAAAGCAAATATACTTAAGTAAACTCCTTGAACTACCAATAAACTTGGAAATAAATATAAACCTACAATTACTGGTGCAACAAATAAAATCAATGTCACTGTTAAAAACAATAAAGCAAATACAAACTTGAAAAACTTAAATATTAACTTTCAAACCATAAATATCTCTAACATATTCTTTCTCCTTATTTTTATAAATACAAAGTAATAATACCCTTTTTAGGTATTATTACTAGCATTCTTTTCTTTAAAAGTTTTTATAACAAAATCTTTTTCAATTTCTAAAATTTCTTTTAGAGAAACAGATTTATTAATTTTCTCACCTAAAGTCTTAATATAAAATTCTCATTTGTAATTATCAGTTTTTAGTCACATAGTTTCACTTATCAATTTTTGTTAATCTAAGCAAAGAAAGTCACCTTTCTATACTCGACTTCAAAACCGTACGTGAGATTTTCACCTCATACGGCTCCTCTTTAATTTGGTGCTTATCATGCACACTTTTTATGTATGTAATTATAACAATACTCATGTAATAAAGATAAATTTTTGTATATATTGTTACTTTTATTGTGGTCTTTATGATGTACTTTTAAATTATCATCATTTTTTAATCAAAGTTGACAATAATTACATTTACCTTGTTGTCACTTCAACAATTTTATTATTTTTAATGGTTTTTCTAAACTTCTTTTCAGACGATTAGCTCAGTATGTTCAGTCATTATCATATGGTGATTTATTTTCTTTTACTTTGACATGTCTTTTAATAATTCGTTCGTCATGTCTCACAAGATATATTTGGTCGTTTGCCATAAATCTTCAATTTTTTTTATCATGCTTTTTAAAATATTTTCTTTTTATTCAACATTTACCTTTTTTAGGATGTCTAAATACTGCTCATTTTCAAAGTTTTCTGTGCATTAAACTATCTAAAGTGTTAAAAATTTTCTTTGAAACTACAAAAGAGTAATATTGACTTCAACCCATAATAATTGGGTTAAGTTGTTTAATTACTTTTTCTTGAGTTGCACTACGATTCTTTTTAAGAATATGTTTAATTTTTAACAATTGTTGTTTTTTTGCGTTTTGACTTGGTTTGATTAATAATTTATAACCTTTCTTATTATTTTTACAGAATAATGTCTTATTGAAAATCCAAGAAAATTGAATCCTGGTTTTTTATCATTTAAGGTATGTGTAATTCTTGTCTTGGATGATTTTAACTCTAGTCCAATGGTTTTTAATCATTTTTCAACGAGATTTTTTGCTTTAAGAATAATTTTTTTACTTTCGTGAATGATAACAAAGTCATCGGCATAAAAAATTATACTAATGTTTTTTGTAGCATGTAAGCGCAATACACCATATTGTCTGGTTATATTTGCATATTTAAAAAGTTCATCACTTAATTCTTTCTTAACATGACTTTCCAATCCATATAATGCAATGCATGCAAGTAGTGGTGAAATTGCTGCTCCTTGGATTATGCCACTTTCTGTGGTTTCAAATTTTCTATTTTCTATTATTCCTGCTTTTAACCAATTTTTTATAAGTTTCCTAAAAGTTGGTGTAGTGTTGAGTTTTTTCAATAATATTTTTTGATTAATATTATCAAAGCATGCAGAAATGTCAGCATCTAAAACATATGCCGTTTTTTTATTAAGTGCATTGAATATGGCGCTTATAGCATCATGACATGACCTTCCTATTCTAAAACCATATGTATTTGGTTCAAACTTCGCTTCTCATTCTGGTTCTAATGCCATTTTCATAAGTGTTTCTTTTGTTCTGTCTGTTATAGTAGGAATTCCTAAAGGTCTTTTTTCATCAGTTTTTCCAACTTTTGGAATTCAAATACGTCTTACTGGCTTTGCTTTCTGTCTTATATCTAATGAGTAAGCCAACTCCAATCTTTCTTTTGGATTAAGACTTGCTTTTCCATCAATTCCTGCTGTTCTTTTTCCTTTATTCTTTTGTGTTACTTTTTTAACAGTTATTAGTTTTGCACTTATTGAGTTTAATAATAATCTTTGAAGTTTATGTACTTTCTTAATATAATTACATTTTGAAGCTTGGTAAATTCGTTTTTGCAACTTAAATACAAATTTTTCTAACTTTCATCAGGGGATTGTATTTCATTCATACCTAACAATTTGTTGGTCTATAACATTTTGATTACTATTCATAACTTTACCCTCCAAATTAAAGTGTCTACGTTTGCATATCCTAAAAATTACTTTAGACATTGGCTTTTTAGACAATCCTGTTACATAAATATTTACGGTTGGCTACCTGCTTTATTTGTTTAAATAAAGAATATTTATGTAGTTATCCTGTTCCATAATTTTATTTCGCGTTAGATTTAGATTTCTGCTATTTGCCGGAAGTTGAGAACATCAATAATCAAGTATTTAGAACTTGATTCCTCTTGTACTTCAGTACCTTTTGGTTTATGCGTTAATCAGCCTTATTTCGCATATTGCATGTAATGGCAATTCAGTCACAGATTCCTCTCGTAATCATGTCTAACTATGCTTGCAGGGATTCATTATTCAGGCTTAATGTTACCCACTTTTACCTCATGCTTGCATTTTAAAAGCTGCCATACTTTAAAAATGTGAGGAATGCATTATTCTTGATGTTTAAAGAAAGATGGAATTTAACCACCATAAAATTACAGTTTTCAGGTCGCACCTAAATCTCATACTTGAAAAACTAACATCGAAGTTTGAGAAATAAAATAAGTATTGCACTTATTATTTAATTTATTTTCCTTTAATCAATTTTGATAAGTTGATAAAAGCTCTTGCTCTTTATTTGTTAATTGCATTATTCTCATCCCCCTAATCTTTTCATGAATTTTGATCAGATTTATTACTACTGTTTTTTTGCTCATTTAAAATTTGTAAAATCATATCTAATTTTTGATTTATATTATTATCAAAACTAATTAGATTTTTTAAGTTTAATTTTCCATAAGTAGCTAAACTTAAAGCATCATTTGATTTATTTAATTTTTTATGACTTACAAATCTTGCACTAATTTCTTTTTCACCAACTGTATTATCGCTTTTGCCTTTATAGGTTAAAGTTAAATCTAAACCTAATTTAGTTAAATCAATGCCATAAAAATATCATAATTTGGTGCTTGACTTATTTGCATAATGTTTTCCTAAATAATGAATTTTTATTTTTTCATTTTTAACATTAATGCCAGTCTCTTCTAACATTTCATTGATTACAGTTTAATAATGATTATTATTTTCAATTCCTCCCGTGATAGTACTGTATTTGCTAATATGTTTATTTTTAAATAACGGGTTGTATTCTTTAGTTAATAAATAATGATATTCGTTATCTTTTAAAACATAAGGTAATATTGCAACTCCTTGGTTATTACATCAAGGTTCTTCAACTCCATGCATAAAATCAACTTTAATAAGTTTTAAATATTCTCTATTCATAAAAAATATCTTCCTTTCAAATAAAATTTTCAAAAATAAAAATTGTAACCAGCATAGGTTACAACTTACTTATTTGTAAAATTACTTATAAAAAGAAAGAAAAATGTAAATAAAAAATTAGATAGGCTTAATAATTTCGTAGGTGTACCTAATGCTAAATATTTAATTTTTATATTTTAACTTTATCACATTTAATTAAAAATTCAACTACAATCTTTAATTAAATATAATCGTTACCAGTGCCACCTACGAAAGCCACACCAGTAACTAGATAATTGTACAATAAATATACTAGTTAGTGAACTATAAATAATTATTTTGTAAAAATGGTGTAATTTTAAAAAATTAATTATCAAAAACCACTTCATTTTCTTTATCAATATTATTTAATATACAATTCACTTGCTCTTGTGATATTAAATTTTCCTGTTTTTGACTTTCTTTTTCTAAATCAAAAATAGAAACTTGTTTCTTTGTTTTTTTACTAATTGCTGGTTTTTCTTTTTGAATTCAAATAAATTCATAATTTAAAACTTTATTACCTTTCTTTTTCTTTTTAAAAGAAACAATTACATTTGTTTTTTCATTTATTTCAACAAGTGATGATTTAATAGTTCTTCTTTCAAAACTAGCACGGTTAAAATTGTTATTTTGCATATATGCTTCTTTTGATAATAAAAATAATTCTTTTAATTCTTTGGTTGTTATATATCTTTGATTTATCTGTTTATTTTCATCAGTTCAACTAGAAATAAATTTATATAAAGATAAACTATGTTTTGACTTAAAAGCACACACAGTATTTAAATCAATCTTTGTATAGTGTTCTTTTAATTGTTCAATATATGGCATAAATTCTGAATTTAAGGAAACTTCAAAATAAGATTGATTTTGAAATCATTTACTACTAGTAATAATTGTCCCTATTAATTTAGTTTTTTCTAATTTATTTTCAATTTTTGTTACAGTTTTTCCTATTAAATTTAAAATAATTTTTTCGTATCTCTTGTATCTATCATCACCACTTAATTCCAACTTACTGAAAAAATCTATTTTTTCTATTTTAAACTTAATAGGATTTTTCTCATAAGGTTTAATATGAGAAAAAACTATATGTAATGTTTTTTCTTCCTCTAATGTAAATTGATTACTAATTCTTGCTAACTCATTTGCATAATATATAGTCAAGTCATCATACTGATTTTTTATTTCATTATTCACAACAACCTCCTAAAAATTTATAATAATTTAAGTTTAACATTATATATTAAATTTATAACAAATTTAATATATGTCATATATTGACTGCGGTCTATGTCATATATTGACTGCGGTCTATGTCATATGATAAATGAAGAATAAAGAATATATATGAATATATAATGAAGCAAAAATAATATTATTTTTGCTTCTAAAATTTATTTATTTTATCATTTATGTTTATAATTTGTTATAATTATAACAAGAAAAAAACAAGAAAACAAATTCTTTTTATTTAACTATTTTTAACCACAACTCATAAAGTAATTATTTTACTTTACCACAGATGACCCCGCCCACACAACGTAAACTTATGAGTACGCGGGGTCATCTGTTTGGGTTGTGGGGTTTGTCTTTTTCTTTTTAAAAAGAAAAAGACCGCAACGAAGTTGCTAAAAAAGAAAATGGATCCCCTATCCCCCTAGCGTAAGGGGGATAAAGAAAGAAAATATTAATCTATGGAAATGATAAAAATTTTAGAAATTATCAACCGATGAGGATATCTAAACATAGAACAAATTGCACTACTTTTAAATAAACATATTAGGGCAGTTGATACTCTACTACGAGACTTAATGATCAAAAAATTAATTAGAGTTGATCAATTAACCAGAAAAAATATCTATACTCTTTCAAGCCTAGGTAACCGAAAACTAGGTAAATCAAGCACATATATAAGAATTAACTATAATGAACTAACTCATCAAGATTTACTCATCAAATGACTAGCACAACAAAATGACATAGTATCCTATCAAACCGAAAAACAACTAAAAACCGAAAGTCCAAGAGAAAAAGGATATCCTGATTTACTAGTTCATTATGAAGACAAAGATATGATTGTTGAACTTGAAAGAACTAGAAAAACCATCAAACGATTTGAAGACAAACTTGATGGTTTAAGACAATATTTAAAACAAAATATGCATATTATGTGACTTGTTTCTAATCAAAATATGAAAAAATTTGTTGATGAGCAAATTAAATCATACAACTGAAAATTAGAACAACACCACATCGAAATATTTAATTCATAATATTAATTTTATTAATATTATCTAATTTAATTGAAATAGTAGCAGTTCCAGCACCAGAACGAGTAAAAAATCATTTAAAATAAATATTTTCATTATCATGTCAAATATTTAAATGATAAAGTGAATTAGTATTACCAGAACCCTGATTATTTACAATTTTGTTTGTATTACTACTATTAGAAAATGATTCCGATACATTTTCGCTATGAGTTTGTGATCCACCTGATAAAGACAAAATAGATTGATTAAATTTAAAAGTTGGATAAATTTTTAAAAACTCATCTCAATTTTTAGAATATTCGGTTCATTTCAATAGTTTATATGTTTCTGAATTATCATTACTTCATAAAGAATATGAGTCACTTCAATGATAATTTAAGTTATTATTTATATTTGATTTATCAAATTCATTATAATAGATTTTAACTAATTATTAATTGATAAAAATAAAAGTTAAACCCTGATATTCATTATTCAAAGCTGCTTTTGCTGAATTTTGGTCTCTTAACCCAATCTTTATATAATCATAATAATTGTTATCATCAAATTGCTTATTACCATTAACAGCAATAACATTTGTTTCTTTATCAATATTCATTAAATATGGTTTAAAGTTATCAAAAGTTAAACCAGTAGCTGGGGCATGATTGTTATTAATTAAGGATAATAATGGATATAATACATTGCCCAGTAGCGAATCTTTACTTTTTCAGTCTTGTTGAAATTTTGCTCAAAAACTATTAGCTGCTGCTGAAGAATTTTTTAAATATTGTTCTTGACCAGGTTTATCTTCTCGTTTAAAGGTAGCACCTGCTGTTTTTAGTTGTTGATAAAATCCAGCTGTATCATTTTTTTTAATTTGAAAGTAACTTTTGCTCTCAACATATGGTTTTAATATTTCATCAACATAATCTTGTAAAGGGATAAATTTAGCAGTAAATTGACAATCTTTTACCGCAGAGTTATTAGCAACTGCTAAATGAATCTTAATAATAGTACGATCTTTTACTACTTCATTACCATTAATAATATCATAAGTAAGATTACTAAATAAAGGATCAGCTTGTGCAAATAATTTTTTAATATTTGCTTCAATTAATTCTTGAAAATCAGCAACATGAATTTTATTTTTATCAATTTTTAAAAAAACATTAAAGTTAGGAACATTATTATTAGCAATTAAGTTAGCAGCCTTTGTTAATACCTGCTGATAATCAACTGTTGAATAATGAAAAATATCACAGCCATTAACATTAATAACGCTAATATTAGTTATAATTAAACCACTTATTATTTTTAATATCTTTTTCATATTCTCTTCATCTTTAATAATATTTATTTTTTTAAAATTATTTTCATATTTTTCTTTTTAAATTGTCAGTAAAAGTAGTATTTTGATTCAAATTAGCAAATGTACTACTTGAAATTGTTAAAGTTGTAATACTACTTAATAAAATTAAAAATTGTTTCATATTTTTACACCCTTAAAATTAGCTTATATTTTTAATAAATATATACATTTATATATAATCATTAAAAATATAACGTTATTTACTTATAACGTTATATAAATTATATTATGTTTACAGTATTTCTGCAATAAGTTCTTCATATGCTTGTTTTTGACGTCAATAAGTAGGGTTAGTTCAAATTGTATCAAGTTTAACAGTATTTTTTGCAAAAGTGTCAGAATGTTTAATTTGTGTTTTAAATAAAAATTTTGATAAATCTGCTTCTTTTAATCATTTTAAAATAATAGTATTTACATCATTATTTTTAATATTATTTAAAATAATTTTTATATTTGAAACATTTTTATTAATATTACGTGCTACTTGATTTAGAGTATTTTTTAAATCTAATAAACCTTTATAACAACCACCATCATCTGTCAATGGAATTATTATTAAATCAGATAATATAAGAAAATTTAATGCTAATTCTTGCATAGTTGGTGGATAATCAATTAAAACATAATCATAACTATCAAATATTTCTTGATTATTTTGATAAATTAAATCTGCAACTAAATACTTATCTTTTTCAGAATAAAATGTATTAATTAAAGTTGAAGATTTATTTATTTCTTCACTAGCTACAATAATGTCAATATTTTCATATTTTGATTTTTGAATTAATTGTTCTATTTTTAGTATATTTGTTTTAAGAATCAATGGTAATAAAGTCTTATCCAATTGTAATTTTTCATAGGCAAAATTTAAAGTAAGTGTAGCTTGTGGGTCTAAATCAATTAATAAGATTTTTTTATTTTCTAAAGCTAATTTATAAGCAATATTTTTACAAAGAGTAGTTTTTCCAACTCCACCTTTTTTTACTGCAAATGAAATCATTTTCATAACTATTCACTCTCACTTTCATCACTAATATTTTTATATCTTTCTTTTAAAATATTATTCATTAAAGTTGTATAACTTCATTGTTTTTCTTGTGCTTCTTTGCGAAATTGTTTTACTAATTCTTGATCACAAGTCATTCTTGGCATTACAAAATTTTCATCTACTTTTTTAAAATTTTTAACACCACTATAACTTGCAGTTTTTATAATCATATCTGTTGGATTAGAAACATTTTGCGTTTGAATATTCAATTTCTTTTTAATTACATTTGGCATTTTAATACTCTCCTTTAAATAGTTTTATTTAATTATACTAAATATACTAAAAATAGTAATAAATAACATAATTAATTAAGATATTCAATTTTACTTAATTTTAAAGGAAAAATTAATAATTTATACTAAAAATAGTACTAGTACTATTTTTAGTATAAATGTATATTAAATAAATTTAACCATGATTACGATTTTTCAACTTTAAAACTTGCACACAAATTTGCTTTTTGAATTCCTGATTTTCTTTCTCTAGTTTTTGAATTTTTGTTTCTAAATTTTTTATTTTTGTCAAATCTAAATTTTGATCAGAAATTTCCTTATATTCTTTTGCAGCAATTTTTTGAAATATCTTATTTTTTCTATCTATTTTGATGATGTTATTATTAATATCAATTCATTTTTGATTAATTCATTCAAAAGGTATAGTTCTGCAATAAATTGGTCGTATGTACTGAATTTGATTATCAATTTTAATTTTAAAATAATCATGATTACTTGGTTCTGTAGTCATTAACTGCACTTTTACATGACTTGGATAAGACTTAATAACTATCGCTGGACGATACTTTTGCTTACCTGTCTCTTTATCAATATCATTAGGCATTTTAACACGAATTCCCATTCCCTTTTGTAATTTTCATCATTTAAATTGCATATTATTCCACTTTTCTAATTTGACATATTTACAAATTAATTATATAATTAATTTGTTTAGTACAGGTAATGCTGTGCAAGGAGGTATAGCCTTCGACTCTCTCAACAATTAATTGTTGAGTTTTTTTATATTTAATTCAACTTTAATTGTTTTTTATCAAATTCTCCTTTTTTAATATTTTTAATTATATCTTTTAAAATATTAATTTCAGCCTCAGCATAAACCATCATTTTCATTGCATTAAAAATAAAACCCTCATTATGTTTCATATTTTTTTCTCTTTTTTCAATTTCATTTTGCAAAAAATCATAATAATCTTCAGCAGTTTTAATTCTATCTTTAAATTTTTTAATCATCAATTCTTTATTAATCATTATCTTATAACCCCTTTTTATTTACAAAACTAAATTAATTATACAAAAAGATTGCAATTGCAATCTTTTATTTTGTTGATATATTTTAAACTTAAAATTTTAAAACGTTTTAGTTTAGCAAATACGTGTTCAATTTTAATTCTAATTTTACTTAAAGTTTTATTGTATTCTTTTTGAATTGGTGTTAATTGATTGTATTTACT
>Ga0194135_10001809_pt1 | contig 12872 bp, 5 predicted proteins | sample LitLau_LLRF_2013_FD_134024 | JGI IMG/M metagenome (GOLD analysis project Ga0194135, IMG submission 134024) | Freshwater sediment microbial communities in response to fracking from North America - Little Laurel Run_MetaG_LLRF_2013 (version 2) | ecosystem: Environmental > Aquatic > Freshwater >... | reverse complement strand
TGCATTGCACAATTAAGGTTCTTATTACCATCTATAATAAAAGTGAAAATTTGCAAATGAGTCTTATTGTGCGTTAAAGTGGGCGTTTATTGCCACTCATTACACAATGAACCCTTCCTGCAAAACAACAGCTACGATCCATGTACAAGTAACTAACTGAAGTAAAATTCAGCAGTTTTAACAGAAATACGTATGTTTTAGAATAACACAAATGAATGCCGTCTAATAACTGTACGAACTCTGGAGAAGTCTCACGATCTCAGCTTCCACTTTCCTTATTTGCGCTGCTACATCATTTTGCAATTTGCGTGAGCATATATACACACAGCAAACTTCCAAATGCTCTTTAAAAATGGATAGCCCGTGTGGGTCTTCTGTATATTTTATGTGACATTAATGAAACACACACGGTTTGTTTAGATTAGCCAATTGATTGGATAAATTCTTTATCTACTCTCGGATCAAATTCCTCAGAGACTCTCTCTCCCGCATGTTTGAGTGTATGTATGTGTGGGGTAACATATATTTAGTATAGTAGTTGGTCATAAAGTCATAGTACTAACCAAATATGAGCTTAGGCATCTTTCCACTTCATATAAGTACTACACATATCGGTCGCATCGTTTCCATCATCGATACCTACGCAACGCCCAATTTTTGAGATGGACTGCAAAATTATTTGTCTGCAAAATATCTAGAGATCTCCTTAAGGAGCTGTCTGGTCTGTCTGACTCAACCAAAGTTAACTTACCCAGGGACAAATTGTCACTCGGGTGAAAATTACTTTTTAGTGAGCAATTTTTTCAAAGAGTTCTTTAAATCGTTGCCGTATATTCCCTTGATATGTATGTACAATCTGCTTGTTGCCTTATGCTCTTATTGTATCCTCGTTAATGACGGAAGATGTTCTCTAATGTTCTACTCACTCAAGAGAGCGACTAAAAGTTGTTTATTTATTCATTCAAGTCTGACTGTGTCTACATGAGAAGAACTCACAGATACGGACAAAATACATCTCCCATCGGGTTCATTTATATTTTGCACGGCCTACTAAAGAAAGATCTTGAGAGAGGAAGTGCAAAGTTGCGACTTGTGTCAATTAACTTGCAAATTTTATTCTAGCCAGCAGTTCTTGCAATGCAATCTCTAAATACTCTCCTGATAATAAGATCTGCACGTAGTTCTTTATGTATTCTAATTTGGTGAGTTAACAACTGCCATATAGCCAAGTGCAGCAGGGTAAAGTAAATTTCCAATCTCTTGTGTTAAAAATACAATAAACCTACCGCAAACTATTTATTGGGTCCATGTAGTTATTTCTTCACCACCAACCAAGGTTGTAAATCCTTTGTGCCAAGTCTAAATATCAAGAATTCCCGTAGACAGAGTCAATTACACGTATTGCGCCTTTTGCATATCTCTCACTGTGTACTGATGAATGTTTGGACCTTAAACACACAAATCTTGTCATTAAAAGCGACCATCGCGAGACTCGCAGGACAGTTAAATGTCCATCAGTATTTATGACTAGGATGTTTTCTGACATCTCAATTTACATCTTCCACTCCAAATCACAAACACAATCGGAGCCAAAGTAAATTGAGACTCAACATAGGATTTACGATGCAAAAACAACATGTAGCACAAGTACAGAAAATCGATAAGGCAATGATCCACATAGAGCGATTTGATGCATTAACACATTTTTTACTTGTGAGAGAGGAAGGAAACCAATGGAAATAAATGTATACATAGATGATCCCTCCACTTAATACTTGACATTAACTAACCGCACAATTATTTCTTTATGAATTGCAGATTCTCCACCACCATGATTCGAACTACTACTAAGACTCTCAGCAACCTCCTGACACTTGGAGCTTCTGTCTACCTACTTACCGCTTCTTATGGAGCCTTATTAGTGTCAGCTTCGTATTCAAATTCTGCTTATGTGTCCCAATCCCAAGGTACTTCAAGGAGAATAGAACCTCCAAGACCTCGTGGACTCGATAAAGTTCTTAACAGATTGGATGGTGGATCAGTAATGGCAAACTATGCTAAGGTAATTAATTGTTAATATGAGTGACACGTCTTAACCTCTAGATCATTATACACAAGCATTTAGATATTGGCAGTGAGTTCACCCCGCAAAGTACATACATACATACAAGCATTTAGATTCAAGTTAATAAATTAATAAGGTATTAGTTTTTACCACACAAATGTTGTAGATAATCAGGTAAAGTTTACATTATTTATTGTTTATTGTTCAAAGACTAACTCCTCGACCTATCGTGTTAAATTGCATAGCACAAAAGAATATATGTTCCTTGAGAAATTAAAATTTTGGTTCTAATCTTGCATGTAACTTCACCCTATATCTTGCTTATCAGTGGTACGAGATGGCAGATAAATCAGCTATCACATTACAAGTGACACCCACAGCAGTTCGTTTAATTTTGTAGAATTAAGACATGGTGGGAGTTTCTGAGATAAGAGAGCATCTTCTTCTTATATATTCACCGGTAGGAACGACTTTCAATGTGGAGTGTGTGAGAAAGTGGTGTTCATCCTCAACAACCTCATTCGATACACGTGTTCTCGCAATTAGTTTCTTTTAAGGAGAAAAACTCGTAGAGATAGGGAAATGATTTAAAGAGCACGATACGAAAATGAGACAACTTACAAGATGAACATGTAGATGAGCATTTTTGTCTGTGGACGTGAACCCACAAGTCATCTCTCTGTAAGCCTTGGTCTGGCAGGGAAGCAACACTCCCATCACAGACTTTATACGTTGTATCAACACTCTCTTTGCATAATTTGATGCAAAAATGAAATTAATTTCTCTACTTAAATCATTCTTGAGCCTGCAAAAAACTACTTTGTTTCTGAACTCTGTTAATCAATTGACCATTTCGAGGTTAACAAGACAGTAGCAGGTCATTTCAATTGATGTTAATGTTGAGATTTCAGATCTCGAGATGATGATCATCTTTACTGGTTTGTGTACGTTCGTTAAATGGTTCATAAATTATTTAAGAGATTGATCGTGTGCATGTGCAAGGATAAAACCCCCGATTTATTCTACGCGTTTTGTGAGCAACTATGTTTTGAAACTAATATTATTGCAAATATTAATGATTTTGATAGCAGAAAGCATAGATTTTCAAACTGTGAGAGGCACTCAAATAAATAGTGTATTCAATTCGGACTGTACACTGTGTGCAACTTGATTATTTTTAAGGACTAGCATGTAGAAAATATTCCTTATAGAGCGTGTGGCACAGCAGTACTCCCTATTTGGATGGACATTTATATTCTCAAGAGATTCATCATTGTAAAGACTCCGATTCCCCCTGCAATCCAACAAAATGCGAGTTGAATGCGGTTCGCGTGTGATAAATAAGTTGTTGTCTAGTTGATTTCAGTTGTTCCCTGGTGCTTGCAACCTTTCAAGTGATTTCTTGGGACAAAAGAAATGACTTTCGTTGCAAACTTGGGCTCTCGACGACCTAAATGGTTATGCCAATTCATGTCTAGATATCAACAGTCTTGAGCGGTCCGTGTGTGTGATCCTTCCTACTTGTTTTACAATGTAAAATGATATAGTGCACATGACAGATTCGTAATTTTTCCATATGAATGATTTTTCCAATGAATAGAGACAGTGAGCATAGTACCAGTTTGACATGATATTGTTATCAGAACCCGTGTAAATGCATAGTACGAAAGTTAAGAGCTTCTGACAAGACATTCATTATTTCACACAACAACTCTCCCAAACTGCGAACGAAATTCGTGCAGGTCTACTCAAAAGTTCAAGATTACCAAACGTCATTTCTGATATCACGACAAACAAGTGATTAAAGATTTGTGTAGGCTTCATGAGTAATATCTTATGAAGGTCGATTATTAATAATAATTCCATGAATCTTAAAACGTTATCATTATCTTCAGTGTTTATTACTTTATGAATTCAACTCCAGCTGCACATACCACTGAAGGAAACTGATATGAAGCTATGCAGTTTAGCTTGCTTAAAACAGTTAATTGATTGTGCCTGACAGTCTTTGCAAGTAGTAGTATTCTGCGTGCACAATCTCGTTTCATTTCTGGCAGCTAGACAGTTTTTAATTGAGGTTTGCATGGTATTTCTCCTTTAGATAATTTTCTTCGCCTATGCTTTGATTCAACTCTAAAAGATTAATTCAATCATTTCATATTTTAATGTAATACTGCTAGAAATCGCACTCTGTAATAACAGCAATATAGTATTTATAATGTATCATTTAAAACTTTATAAATGTCTACGACTCATGTTCTCAGCCAATAATATCGCAGTCCCATCCTAAATCGTAATCGGCAATGACAGGCATACCGTTAAATGTGACATGGAATGTTTATTATTAAGAATCAATCATCACATCAGTTCGAGTTAGTGAGAGAGCCGAGAGCTGCCTCACCACGATTTTAAAGTTGTAATGAAGACGAACATATACACAGTGTACTTGATTCTTGTCAGTTCCAATCACAATTGATGTCTTTGTTCTTTGAACAAAAACTAAACTTGGGCTCGTATCCCGTGCGTATCAACATTTACCTTGAATTATTTGGACGTGCAGCTTAAAATGCTTTCACAAAAAGAACAATGCGGAAGAATACTCCCATCCCATCATGATGTTTGTCTCCAAAGATTACATGGAGATAGGGTGCATCTCATGATGTCATAATCGGCAACCACGTTTGCTAAAAATCGTATTGTCTGCGAAACAAACTAACTTCTTTCAAGCCTCCAGTTCATTCACTTATAACTTTTAAAGATTTTTTCCTACGCTTATGAGCTCTCTTAATCAATCCTAATCTTAATGTTCTGCAGTAAATGCGTGCCCTGTTAATTACACACGTATATTTACTTAGGTATACCTGGATCTTTGCCAACTATCGATATGTGAAAGCAAAATGATGCTCAGAAATTGAATTCCAGATTCGTATTGTTCACGCACAAGGTCACACAAGCACACAATACGTTTGCAAACGAAGATCACAAAATGTCATCATTGCATTATTTGCGTTATAAAAGTTACTGCAACCTTAAGGAATAGATTTGACCTTTCAAAATGTTTTAGTTGAGTTGCAATCAGACCTTCCTATATAGTAGCAGTGAGTTGTTTATTATAGTCTATGAATATAGTTCAAGGCTGGCATATTCTGTAATTGTTGTGCGGTGCAATTAAGGGTTAAAGGATTTGGACAAGTCGTATAAGCTGTTCTTATTGTTATTCGGTCTATTCTCATTATTAATTGTAATGCATCACTTTCACTTTGCCTCAGTAAAAATAATTTACTCCTCTCCTCTTCTGCGTCCTTGAACCCCAAGTAATTTTCTTACCACAGCTGCATATATATCAAGGTAAATCAAAATGCAAACTGGAGTCCATAATTAGAAAGACAAATTTTTCATTATTCGTCTTTTAAATCACCTGGTCTTATTAGAAAATATGTTTAAGCTTAAATTGAACGTAATTTCAGGGTTGGGCTTTAATTGAAATGAAAAAGTTGAAGTTCATCTGTGGAAATTGATTAGTACACATTAAAGAAACGAAAATGTTGGTAGTCCAGTCTTACTTAATTCTCAGTTTATGCACAATCAGTTCTTTCAAAGTAATGATATCATGTTATGATTCATATGCAGTATAGGTTGCGGAATCAAAGCTTCTACACAATGATTATAGCCAGTACACAAGGTCTGAACATTGCAGAGGTGAATAATTTTTTACTAAATACCGATTATGCATTTTGTTGCAGCACGTTGTGTAACGATCGTCTAAGAGTAAGTTTGCGAAGAGGTTAGAAATAATAATAATGGCTTGCCGGCTTATTCTCTGTCCATTCAGACTTCATATAGACTCTCATGCAATAACAAACCAAATTAGGCAAGTCTAGTGGCAGACAGGTATAAATTTGGGCTTGTCTTTTCATTAATTGCGGCCTGCAGCCTTTAGGTATACTATTAAACAAATCATCACACTCATCACCTCTATAAAGTTCCCCTCTTTTGATCGTCTAGTGTGGATCGTATCCAAATAATCAGCTTTTGTCATTCAGCAATTCCAATTCCATCATTCTTAATTTTGAATAATAAACTTTATCTGGAGCGTATCCAGGTCAGTTGTTACAAATAATCAGATTGATGGGACTAGAGAACTCCATATTAGCCCATTCAAACAATTATTTACGCAATGATGAGATCTACATTCTAACAAAGTATATAAATATATAGTTGCTTGTCATTGCTGTTATGGATAAAATCACTTATTGTGTTCAAACACACAAAGCTAGTGTGCAGTAGCAAAAATTGTATTCGAACATTAGGCACAGTAGATCTGAAGATCGTAGTAAATAAATGAATCTCTCGTAATCTCGTGACGAATGTCAGTAATATTCACCAAATAAGGAGACGTTAAATAATAATCTTGTTTAATCTAACCATGTACACTTTTGCAGATGTTCTGAATCATTTGCGACTCTGAGCAGGTAGACGGAAGACTCGAATCATATAACTTGACTCTGCGAATTGTAATTTTGCAAGACACTCAAATGAATTACCTGCCAGGATGATGTCTCGAGCAAACTTATTATCATTCTCGCTTAAAATCTTATCTCATTTACAAAATTGAGTGTAGAGAGTATGTTATTCATTCATTTCACGAATATTTAAGCAATAAGACGGACAACTGACAAGCTTTATTGATCAACATTTTTGCATGCAATTGTTGATTGGATGATTTGAGTTGAACATTTGAACATTTGTCCATCTGTCCATGAATCAACTTCCTCTTTGATTTAACCTTTCTGTTCATTCTAGTCACCTAATTATCCGTTTTTTTGCTGTATCATGCTCACCACTTGATGATTGAAACTAACCAACTTGCTAATTAATATCGTTGGTAGTTTGATTGGCTTTTCCATTTTACCACCAGTCAATCCTTCATTGCAAGTTAATATTGAAGACCTGTCCGATCATATCATTCCTTCATTCAGGTGCAGATATGTGAGTGTGTACAGTTTAGAATCAATTTACAACTCCATGCATATCATATATATATATATACATATATACACACTCACTTTCATTCATCTTTCACGAATATGTAATTTGATGTCGGCAAATTTTCGTTTCAACATGATGCAACATATAACTACTACAAGAGTATTTAGCAAACCTGTTTGTCTTAAAGTTTGCATAGTTTTAATTAATAAATTATCTCACTTTTCTCCACAGAATGTCCCCAATCCCCAGACTTCAGGGTCACCTTCCTTCTCCTCGTCATCCAGCTTGGACTCGGTTTTCAAGCATTTGAACGTGAGACAAGAAGACGCAACTGTTCTTCCTCAACCGAAAGAATTTGATACTTTGGATGACGATGATGATCTGGATGATGAAGATTCTTATGAAGACGAAGAAGACGATACCACTGCCCATAACGATGTCTTAGCTGACAACATGAACTGGGTGAGTCTTAATAAACTCTCACATTATTCTAATTTAGTCACCTATACTATTCTTTTGGATATCTTATTTGACCATCCCTTCTTATTCTACTCTCATTTCAAAAACTCATTACATCATTATCACTCGTTGGAATTAATCTAAGGAACCATCTTTAGTGTTACGATTACCCGTCATATTGGGCTGAACCTACATAGTAATAGCACAATTCCAACTTCATGCATGTATGTGTGCGCGTTTCAATGTTAAAAACAACAGGAGCATCAGCAAGAGCAATGTTGATGAGGCACAAATGTTATCTACTCAGTCCTGTCCAACTTAATAACAATAATTGTACAAGCAAGAATTCGAGAAAGTATCTTGTATCTTGGTAGGTAAGGGAATAAAATGTAATGGATGTTGAGCCTGTGTGGCTGGACTAGTTGTTAACCAACACGATACTATTAAGATTACAGCCGGACTCACTAATATTTCTCAGACTACAGCAGCAGCCTTTATATTTCACACGAACAAAAAGACCTGGTGAATCCCAATTCTGTCATCGCTAATCTTTTTCAATCTGGACGAGAAGCTGACAACCTTATCTTAACATTTGAATGCACAGACCCTTTATTGTTTCTCTCCTGAACCATTACCCGTGCTACGGAGAATTTACTTGAGCCTGTGTACTTAACATCGAAGGTAAAAAGAAATCTCACCTACTTCGAAGAAGACTATATAGCATAATCATATTATGTTTATTCTAAAGATATATCATTCACAAACTAAATGAACATATGCCTGCATACTAGTTCATCATTAGGCTCATACCTGAGAAATGCTCATGCTCATTATTAGTCCACATTTCTTCGTGTAATACACAACATCTAATAATAATAAAGAAGGTAGATACGTGGACAGAGCTTCATCTGATCCGATCGTAATGTTCGGACTTGAAATGAATAGGTGTTCCTAATGGATTCTGAGCCTCGCATTTCACACGAAGGCGGATCCACAGAAATCTCACCCTATGGGTTTTCAGCATATTTATTAATTTTATTATTACGCTCTTCACTTTTACCGAGGTGAGACTACTTACGATGATCTTCTCATATGGTTTACTGAGACTGTTCCAAATTGAGTTCTACTCCAGACTAGTTAACTCTGGTGAATATAGTGTTCGCATATCTATTCTTGACTTGTTCATATCTACGGTCCTGCCTCGTATTTTTATTTAAAGAAAGCTTATGAGATTATCATAATAAAAGTAGATAAGACAGCCAGCTTTCTTTATGAGGACTGAAAGGTTAAGTGCTCTTTTCTCTTGTTGATCGTCTTTGCGCAGTCTTATCTAGAAACTACTCTAGCTTTTATGTTAGGCAGCAATGGTCTGAATGGCTTTATTGTCTTCCCTACACATACGGTTGAATTTTGAAGTACCTACCTTTTTATATTTTTGTGACGGTATTTTTAAAAAGCAATCGAGATCTGCTGTAGAGGAAAAGCTACATAAAAACAGGTGGATATGCATGGATACGCGCTATAGTGCATCTCATCAGCCGAATATGCTCTCGAAATAGATGGATTTCAATCAGACACTCATCCATGAGTAATGAGTTCCAGTCGTGGTTTCGTGCCGGAGAAAAATCCAATAATTAACGTGGGCATCGTGCGTTTGAGTTTAACACAAGAATAGAAGTTGTAACGATACGTAGTCAATCTTTCCCCGAGACTAATCGCATTTGTTGTAATGGAAGCGGTGATGAATTTTCATCGCTCAGTTAACCTACAGAAGGAATTTACAACGAAGAACTAAATCTTTTTATGATAATCCATTTCTATCCTTGGATTTGATTCATTCAAGTGAGTTGATCTCTTTTAGTTTCTTCAGACGTATTTCTAGATCCCTCTCATTAGTCAGCTGCCTTCTTAACTCGCTTTATATTATTCTCCACCTCAACGCAGCTTTATATTGTTTATATATTATAGAGTCGAGAAGCTACAAACGACACGAAACGACTTTTAAATTTATCCCTGATTAGCCAAAAAGTAATATCAGATCGTAAACTTAGAATAATTACAAACTATAATTTGCCCATTACGAATAACAGCTACACAATTCATGAAACTGCTTGACGTCGACTTGTACGAGAAATAAATGCAAATCAAGCGGATCTCAACCAGAATATGTTTGATACACCCTATTTGGAAATTAATGAGTTTGTTTTGAGTGACATTAATCTCCTGTTGAAAGTATTCCTTGCCATTTTTGGCAACTAGAGTTCATAAATTAATCTGCAGTCAATAAATTGTGCAAATTTTTGTCCGCCGAATGATTCTAATTAGGTATTATAAAACAGATATCATTCTGCTGGTTTTCGTCTGGAACTGGAATAGTTTTGTACAAAAATACAGCAAAGATTAAGACGAATTCGAGGTTGACTAAAATTTATTGCAGTGCAATTGGACGTACAAGAAATAAATTGGAAGTCAATGGAAGCAGATAGAACTTGTAGGAATATTCAGCTCAGATTCTACCAATAAATTTCTGTTGGTGACGGGAAGGATTTCCTTTGGATTTGGGGAACTTGCCGAGATTCCCTGAGCGGATTTTTGTATCTAGTTCACACATCACTTTTACACCCATTTAGGATATTGTTTTGGAAGCTGTGTGAGTGTAAGTTGCGTCAGGGATTTTTCCTGTTCATTCTCAGTTTAGTTTCCAGAACTCCACGAGCTCACGTAACAAAAGAAGCACCCACTTATCGAAATGTTAACATCAATTGCACACAGTTGGCTCGTGCCCCGTATCGAATAAGAAAAAAGGGAAATAGCTCACACTTCACTGCAAGTTTGCCTTTGTGGTCACACAGTCAGTCGTCGTAACTCACCCTCATAAATAAGTCCATTAGACACACACACGAATATTATATAAGGTTGAAACTTGCATCGTATGCAGTTCCAGAACTATCACAAACAGCTTGCTAAGTAATGGCTCATTAGAACCTTAATGCACTTCTGTGATGCTATTGACCAGATGAAGAATATTTTTAGTTGCTCCCATACACTACATATATATCTGCAATTTCATACGTAAACGATCGTGCGCTTGAACGACAAGCGTTCATTCTCACTTCACCAGTTTAACTAATAATAGGCAGCAAACATTACTATGCAAATTGTTAATCTCCTAGAATATTATTAGCCATGAACTTGGCCGTTAAATAGGAAGGAATAAACTTAGCCAAGAGTGACAGAAGTGTAGTGCAATAAATAAATTATACATTTCGAAAGTCTACTTGACTCGTGACATTTCTTTTGACCAGTTAATTTAACACTTTTTTTCATCCTTCGTGTATTTCTTTATACATTGTATCATTATAACCAGCACAGGTAAACCTAATTATTTAATTAATATATAGATAGACTCATTCAGGATAATCGGGAATCCTTGGTTAGGAGGATAAGATCCAGTAGTCCCCTATAAGCTCAAATCATTAAAATAGCCCGTTTTCTCAATGCTGTCATTGCTTTGAATCTGAATCTCAATGAGAGAAATCTGGTTTCTCACACCTTGTCAAAAGCTCACGGAACTAAACGACGTTATCATTATAATTGGTCAACTTCGTAGCCGAAGATTCATAGGGAAGCACCTGTTACAAAAGTGGATGCGATATAACGGGAAAGGTATATAGTTATGGAAAGAAACCCAGGGATTCACATTAAACAAGTCATGCAGACACAAGGATTCTGGAGATTCAAGTCATATTGAGAATTGTGTTAAAGCATCGTCTGTTTCGTCAGTGACTTTTAACAATTGAAAAGATTAGGACAGAAATGGATGGAAAGGCATATTTATCCATTGACTCATTCTTCCTCCACAAATTTACACACAGCCCATTGAGGTAATATCTGGAGAATCTTTTTTGTCCAATCTGACACACTCATACACTCTTTTCTCTCTTTGATGTTGATCTTATCTTCTCACGACATCCCATGACTCTGAGTGACTACAAGAATATGGTCGGGTGTACTGCAGTGAGAACCCATGTAAATTACCTTCCTGAGGAATATGAATTAAGCATACACACACATCTTATTCACTTAAATTCTTGGAGGACGGAGGAGGACACATTTCTCTATAAATCAGTTTGGAACAAGCTTCTTCCTTCATCTCTTATGTGAGTGTGTGCAATAGTGCCATCACTAAATGTATCAAGAATGTACAACACGACGCGCGGTCCTGGAGAGAAATAGGTTATTACAATATAGAGAGACGCGCTGCGTTATCTTCATCATAACCAACTATCCCCCGTTTCATTCATAAAAGTTCACAAATGTAGTCTCTTGGTTTCGTTTAGTTCCTTTTCCTAGTTGAGCTGCAATTTGCCAGCATGCTGAGTGAGCCGTCTTCTTTCCATTCGTGATCCTTAATTGTTGCATGCATGTGGTTCGCCGTGTGCAGCTGTACCTCGGGCTTTATTATTCCAACAATGAATAATTCTACCATTACCCTTATATAGTTTAGACATTTCACAACTTCACTCAAATTCAATAAAAGCAAAGAAGAGAGAGTTCAGGGAATTTTAGTGTCTGCAATAAAGAAGGTGCATCCTGCAGATCACAAAAACTCCTTGGACCTGTGCCTACAGTGCATTATATATGCGTACATGTACTCTCATCTTTTCTTCTCCAGAATAGACTAAGCAATGGAAAAATTAAGGAGATGGATTTAATCTCTCGTTTTTTACGCATTGATTATGAAATGCCGATGAATCATCAAAGCGAAATCATGTATGCATACAAAAATTCATCTGTAATCCCTTTAACCATCTCTCATCTGTGGATGTAGTAACATAATGAATGCACCTCGAATCGAAGACACACACACACACACAATTGACTACGTATATTACAGGTATGGAAGTTGGTGGTTGCATTCAGCAATCAAGGGGAGTAAATAAGTGAGAGGAAATTAACCGGAGGCAATCTGTCTTCAGAATTAGAATAAAGGGAATCTCAAATCTATAGGAAATTCGTGATCCTCCTGTTCAACTACTTCACTGGATCCAACATTTTTGTTGCTGGTGGCCTTGACGTCTTATAAATTAATGGTCATTAATCAATTAAAATTGGATGAAGAGGCGGTGATGAGTGGGGGCCATTAAGAGCATTGCTACGACTGACTCTCTATCTCAGTGTATATGCATCTGGAGCATCTTGTTTTGGTCTAAGAAATCAGTTTCTAAAAGTACCAAGTATGTATGTATGTAGTGAAGGAGAGCCCGTTCTGGACTACCGCTTAGGTCGTAAGACCCATTGCAGTTACTCCTCTAGCCTACATGCTGATTAGTTAATTTGGGTATCTCACTTAATCTCA
>Ga0194135_10001808_pt1 | contig 12875 bp, 10 predicted proteins | sample LitLau_LLRF_2013_FD_134024 | JGI IMG/M metagenome (GOLD analysis project Ga0194135, IMG submission 134024) | Freshwater sediment microbial communities in response to fracking from North America - Little Laurel Run_MetaG_LLRF_2013 (version 2) | ecosystem: Environmental > Aquatic > Freshwater >... | reverse complement strand
GAGGATATATACTCTTCAGGAATGATTTTGTCCTATTTTAAGCAAGGATTTGACGGTCACAAGGATCAATTGGAAGTTTGACCTTTGACCCTTCCTAGTGACCTTCAGAGAGGTCACAAAAAAAATGGAAAGAGGCATTTTCGTCTTAGAATTTAATTTCCTTTCAGAATATGTCAGGTTTATGGGGCCTTAAGAGGAAACGTTGAAATTTTTTTTTATAAGTCCCGTTGCAAACCCCGACACGCCATTCAACTATGTTAGATCTAGAAGGACAGTACTATGCTGATGTGCAGAGTGTTGTTTTCCACCTGTAAGAGCTTTCTCCGAGCCTTTCTCTTTACTGAACATGTTTCTGAGCAGAATCCAAGCAAATATTGATTTTCTGCGTTTACCCTACAGAAGAAGGCTGGCGAAAACTCAACCTACGCAATTTCGCCTCTCTTTCTTATCGATTTTGTCTTGCTTCTTATTTCTTACGTACTCTCTACTTACTACCTGCTGGAGGATAATTCGTCAGATTCCTCTGTACTTTTTTGAGATTCGTTCATAGCATTATCATCTCTTCAGGACGACTCATCTCGCTAAAACTATCAGTTTAAAATAGTCTACAATCATGGAACTGCTAGTTATCATGTCAATGGTTGTTGCTTCGACTCTTGGATACGCTCCAATGCGAGAGGTAAGGTGTAATTTAAACTTAAAGGCTGATTGAATGTATTATCATAATTCTCGTTCTACTATAGCCTGGGTCCAATCCGTACAATGACGCGACTTTCATTCAAGATTTGATGGAACGAATCAACAGGGATATGGAGCCTGATACCACTTACATGGACTTTGGAAGCAAGTAAGTCTCGTTGGCAAATGATGACTTTAGACTATCCGCAGTAATAGTAAATCGCTAAACTAGTATCTATTGCCTCATGCAGGACGGATGGACTAAGCAGCATCCCCTTAAGCTTTGTACCCGGACGATCAACCAAAGACTCAGAATTTTTTGACGAAAATGACTACGACCTTTTGATGGGAACTAATGGATTGGATAAGTCAATCAGAGTACCAGAGTATTTAGAACACAGTAGTCTTTATGGTCACAAACTGATTTCTGGTAAGTACTTCATCACAGTAATTAATATACGTATGAGTCATTGTGACTTCCTAGGAATAAAAAATCTCTACATTCTCGCTACTTCATAACTGTTTCATGTGCGAATTCAGGAGGATCTGGCGAGCCTGGTTCTTTGAAGGTGAAGGGCCAAAAGGTGCCTAACGAGGTGAAATCAGACGCAGTGCTTCCTGCTTATTGTAACCCACCCAATCCTTGCCCTGTGGGACACACGGCTGACGACGGCTGCTTAGAGATTTTCGAGAACACTGCAGCGTTCAGTCGGGCTTACCAAGCGTCTCAGGATTGCATGTGTGATACGGAACATATGTTTGACTGCCATGCCTCTTCATCTTCCCAAGAAGCCGATGATGAATCTGACCTCAACATCGGACAGTCTCCCTTCCTTTCTGAATTACAGGTGTGTGTGTGTGTGTGTATGCTATTACTTAATTTGGCCTCCTCATCACTTCTAATTGATACATATATATCTGTTGTTGATAATATAAAGCAGGAATTCTTGCCTGTCCTTAATGATTCATAAAGATACTCCGAAAGGTTCCTTAATGGCAAATGTTCTCATTTCTGAATTTTTTCTGAACACGAGTGTATCATTTTCTTTCTAGACCAAAATGATTAACATTCCTCGAATAACTTGATGTTTCGTTTATTGTGTTGTAGCAAGTCGATGGAGAGCACAAGAGAGTTGTTGCGAAGAAGTTTTACAACAAAAAGGTACTTTTCCTACTTTCTGTTTTTTTATTTCAACAGATTCCTACATATTTCACCAAAAATTGACATATGACGATTGACCTCCTACTTTTGACTTTTCATATACGGTACAGAAAGGCTGTTGGCTCCAGCATTCACAGAGCTAATTAGTTTTACTTCGGAGAAGTTTGTTAACTAATTGTCTATGAATGTCCAAATGAGAATGTGGATATAGGTACTTTCCGCTATCAAGCACAATAAGAAATCAAATCTTAGTCTTAACAAGGGAAGCTTGAGATTTTTATGTGTATTGAGAATCTCCTCGTCAATCGAATCATGAGTTAGATTTTAAGATATCGTAAATTGTAAAAAGCAAATAACTTCATATCATTTTGATACTGTCAATGTTGGTACAATCTTTACCTGAAAAGTTGATAATAGACATACGGTTATATTTCACCTTCGAAGTTCTTGTACGCCAGAACTTCTAAATATGAGTTACAGATGAGAAATACCAGACACAGATCGAAGTCAAAGAAGTACATGAGAATAAAGACTAAAAATTCTCTGCATTCCAAGACAGCTCATTTCTGAGAAAGAACGTCGCCAGAACTCACAATAACTTCTCATTACTTTCTCATTTGTTTAATTCATAATTAAAAAGGAACTTAATATTTGTTTTACCCAACACAGGCCCCTGAGCAAACCCTTAGCCGGTTGAATGTGATGGCTCGTAATGCTGCTGCCGTAGCTCATGATTCTGGCATCAAGCTGGTAATAAATAAAGTTCCTTTCATCCTCTAAATTCCACGCTCATCCTTTTAAGCTCATTGTTGTTCGTCAAACAGTTCCATCTCATACAGTCGACCGTTCAACCTTCGTCAGTAATTAAGAATGCTTAGGTTATGCCCCGTGCTTCGGATAGATAACATCATAAAGGTCTAATGAATGTTCGCGAGGAACACTTTCTTCTCTCAGACAAGAATCTCATCATTGTCTATATAGTCCACACGCTCATATTCGTGTACACAAAAGCTATAATCAGAGTTTTAACAGTTGACTACATCACATCTTGTATGCTTGTCCATAAAACCATAATGAAAATCGATCGATGGAGTCTTTGGAAGCAATTTTACGCTCCAGAAGGCATATTACTCGTGATGGAAAGATTAGAAAACCTAGGAAAGATAGAAAAATGTAAAGTAAAAAAGTTTGAATCGAATTCCACGTCACTTATTACCACTCTAGCTCTGGTGTAATCTATATATTGTGTGTGTGCATCAGGACTGGAATCTTTTAATGTTCGCATGAGACATGAAAGAGCAGGAGCAGGCGAGCATGATGCCGGATAAATTCTAAACTACCACATAGCATGCATAATTAGAGAGATTAACGATTTAAAATTGCCCTAAGGTGCAAAATTGTGCCTGTCTTGGATGTTATTTAATAGGATTCGGAACTCTGTTCATATGGGTTGGTATTGTAGAACAACAACGTGTATATGTAACCCTTGTGGTGGTTATATTCTTCGGCTATTAGATCATCATTGTATTAATACAATTATGTCCTGAGAGAGAGAGAGAGAGAGGAAGGAATTCAGGTTTTTTATTGTTATCTAATTATCATCAATTAATTATTTTTCTAGGATGAAAATCCATACCTGCAAGGAGAAAAGCTTCCAATTGCAGCCAAGAAAGGGCACCACGCCCTTTAAACTTTCAACTGACATCATCTCCACTCGTCTCTTCTGTTTCTGAAATCTTTTCAACCTTAGGGCTATTGTATGCGTTCAACAATTCGACGATGCACTTGAATTCAAAAAATTCCAGTTTTATACATTCGCCACCTGTTACAGATTAGACGTTAAATGCATTTAGTCTTTGTATAAGTTCATGCGGATTATGCTTTTCGTTTCCAATTTCAGACTTTGAAATGGGATTTCCCTTTGGTGCTATCTAGTATTCAAATTTGTGTTTGTTCTTATAAGTCGTTCGTTGTTATTGTGTTCTTGCGTATAACTTACATATATGTGTGTATAATTAAGCTAATGCGATTGTCTTTTAACGCATTGAAACTACATAACATATGAATTCCTAGGAATACTTGTACATCTTAATTGAAAATTCAGAACTTAATCTCCTGTCCGAGTAAGAGATAACGAAATATTCGAATCATTCGTTTTTCTTCAGTGTTTTCATTGATCTGAACCAAGATCGGTTAAATCTGCCAATCAGTTCTAGAGTCTATGTACTATTCATTGTTTGCTGTTACAAGACGATCCAATGAGTTTAGGGAACATTAAGAAGGGAATCAAATTCAACACTTATCAGTAAGGATTGATTTCATTTCCATTTGGTTTTCAACTGACTATACACTACACATACACACTTATAACATAATACATTCCTACACGTGTTTTGTTATAACAAAGCGTGCAAAAATATCGAGACTATGAATCATTAAATTGCCATTAAACATATATTATTGTACAAGTCAATACAAACATTCAGAGTCACTTTTCTCTCTACAGTCGGTATGAAATCGGACACTTTTATTGATATAGATAGGGTTTGTTTCAGTAACATGATTTCAGATGTGCGGTTAATTAGTACATATAGAGTATTAAATGTCATGACTAATGGTTTAATACCAAGTCAATAGATATTATTATGTTGGGTGTAAGCATATACTGATAACTGATGATGTATTGGAAATTTTGTGATTCTTGAACGATGCTTGTGATCTATATATCCATTGGTATTGATATACATGAAACATGTAAAGCATAAATTATATGGATTTGTCTTTGTGTACCGTTTCTTTTGAAAATTGACTGTATATTATTTGAAGTTTAGATTGATTTGGAAATTAGAGAAAAATAAATGTACCTGCAAACTTTCGTTTATAAAATCTCTTATATTTGAATACATATATATTGGAGAGAGTAAACTCGGATACAGTCAGACAATCCGAGGTGTATGGTTAGTCAAGTATTTGAGGATTGAAGAGATGACATTAGTCACATGCGGTGGTGGTGTGTAAGGATTCTATATAGTAAGTGTCAGATGACATTATTAGGTATTTGACACATCAAAGATCACGCTGGGAGTACTGATTATCATCAGGATCATTAGGAAGAAGAAAAACGACTCATAATCGGTATAAGTCTCACTGGGAATGCATATATATATATATATATTGCCTATGGACAGGGAAAAGTAAGCTGCAGTCTTGTGTGGTGGTGGTGGTGCTTTCCTTACTGAATAGTACTACTTAGCACAAACTACGTAATATTGTATAACTTCATTGAAACTGCATTGGAAGACTAAAAATGCTACCCATTTACATTGCATATAGGAATATGCGGTATATCATCTGCGTCTCACACGGAGTATTACGAGCAGATTACACACATTCATATATAACAAATTCTGCCGTCTTTGTCTTCAAAGATCGGTCTGGTTGTTGGTGCCAGGCTGGTGGGGAAAGATTGGCCAAACTCTTGTCCTTATGTCGCCTCCAAGTCTTGGTAAATAAATAGCTCGTCTCATCATCTTCATCACACACACACACACACACGGTGGAATGGTGCGCTACTTCTTCCTCCGATGATAACAGCCAATAAGCATCTCTTGGAATATACTGCTTCGTAACATCCACTTTACCAATGAGAAGGGTTAAGTGTGAAGGCATAATGGTATTCACGGACTAATCTGTCACTTAAATTCGACTCTGTGTGATAACTTTCTCATGTTATGCGTTTTAGTCGTGAAGCTATCGGTTCTCATCGTCTCCTCCGTCTCCATTAGACTCTAGAATTCACAAAAAGTGGCTCCGGTATGGTTATCAATTTATATTTTGAAAGGGTTGACATATGTCGTAAGCCAGAGGACTTTCCAAGAGAGAAAGTTCAGGCTTGTGTGTCTTGCTTTCACCTATGTCGACGGAATGTATGTTGCTTCGATTGCCATATATATGTATATAACAACGTTGTAGTACATGTGCCATACTTTCGTGAACTAAAGTTACACACACTACTGTCCAAAGGTATTCATGCTCACAGCCTACATTCTCAAAAGGGGATGCGCTTTCGCCCTGGTTTATTGCTTAAGGTCACGACATAAATTGATGAGAAGATATTCGTAGTGAATTTTTTTATTCGCTTGCCCGCCAGTTGTCAGTTAGAATGGGTTATGAATGTGGGATCCGGACCCGTCTTGGCGGCCAAGGAAGGCTCCAAGACGTAATCGATAGATTCACGACAAACACAGACTCACTTTAACTTACATTACATTACATGGCATTACATCTGTTTTTTCTTCGGCACCACTTCGCTCTCACAACGATGGCTCTCGTCTTCTTCCTATTTCCTCACTATCCACTTTTCATTTCTCTCATTCACCAACTTTCTTCCCTGAAATGTCCTTCCTTTTCCTCATCTGCACGCAATTCCTTCACTCAAGAGTGCACAACTACACATGCATGCTCAACTTCCATGAATACACAGCCAGTGAAAAGTGTAATAAACCCGGAATGAGACAGAAGTAATCGACACTGTGTAATTGAGTGTAGGTTCAACTTAAAAGGTTAAATCTTGACTCATCCTCTCGAACTAATTCATCTTGCACTGTGCTGTGGAGGATTTTTCTGTACAAGTCATAGTAAATTTAAATGAGATATTTATAAAAACAAATCAATGAGCCTTTAAATATATCGTTAATAAGAGGAATATAGAGTCATCCGTGTTTTTGGTTGAAATTCGTGCATTGATAACTGGTAAGAGTTTGATCTCATGAATTATTTGCATTTGTAGTCGACTTTCAGTCGCGTTTCTTTCTTTCATACGCCACGCATATGATATGTTAAGTGGCTGAACTTTCAAGCTGACGATCAGACAAGCATTCACCTGAGTGACCTGAGACTAACAATTCAACATCAGAGGAGTGTGAGAGAGTAAAAACTGGGGTAAAATGAGACAAGAAATAGTGAGTGGATGAATCACAGACACTTTTGTCTTTTTCATAAGAACTGTATTCTTACACTTTCTACAGAAATCTCTCGCAGCCACATTGACAATGATACATTCACTCATTTGCAGACATAAGTACCAGAAATTGGTTTAGTTTTTTGGTTTGGTGTTAAGTGAGAAGTCAAAAAGGCGCTTTCTTTCCTATGAAAAATGCCCACGGTGGAGTAAAAAGCAAATTTACTGCCAATTTGGTTCTTTTTTCTTACCAAAATGACTCTCCAGACGCCTACAAAAGACTCTTGTCTCCCGAGTGTAATGAAACACGCACCACGGACAAAACAATTACTTAGAAAGACCAGAAATTACTACAATACACAAAAGTACAATTTGTTCTGTACGTACGACCTATACAGTCTGGCTCACTATGCTAGTGATGATGCATACACACTCGTATACATGCTCATAAAGGCACACCAGTTTCCAGTGCATATAGCTCACAAGAGAAGACCAGCGTCCAAAACTTACATTAAATAAAGCCTTTCTTTCGACAGATAATAAGTTATGTTACGATTCTAACTTAATAGCCATCTTAAATATAGAAAAACTCGACTCTACTTTCAAGTTCAAGAGAAATATATTCTCCTTTGCTCAACTAATATTCATTACCATTAATATTTACGGGTGGATTTAGGAAGAGAATTAGGAAATTCGTGAGCACAGGGAAAATAATCTTTCCTCAGTTTTCCAAGAAAGCCCAGTTAGATGAAATTCAAAGCACAAAAATAATGACAGGCACCCTCGCGAGCGACGCTTTGTTTTCATATGATCTGAAAATGATTGGGTTTAGAAGATCACGCGGTGATTTATATACATTGGCTTTTTTGTCCTTTAGTCTCCAGTGTATATACACAATCATGATTCTGTATGATAGTGTATAGTGCATACAGACACGTACTATACTTGAAACCAGAAGAATGCCAGAGAGAGAGAGAGGCTTGGATTGCAAATCTCACATTCCCTAGACTGTGATGTGCAAAATTCATGGACAATTTGCTGTCATTTAGAGTGAAATTTATTTGTAATAAATGCCCACATGATTGACCACATAGAGTCTTTTGTAGCTGAAGAGATGTAGTTGGAAGTTGCAAAGTGAGTGAAGGAAGATTGAAGGAAGAGAGCGAGAGAGAGACATGTAAGTTGTTCAAGCTGGAGCCATTCGGGAAAGAAATGAGATTGAAGTGGGAGGCTCATCTCTTTTGGTGGCTCCAGTAGATCTAGCAAAAAGTTCCAAGATCATGATGAAGTTGATGAGATTTTGGTTGTAAAAAGCCATGCGGAGACTTCTCCTTTTTAAGGAGTGTAAAGTATATCTTTCACTTCACTTTCGAAGCGAGAGGCGAAAGGTTTTTTTTCCAAAGAAAGATGGGGAGACAACGGCGGATGGAGACATACAGATTGGATAAAGTATCACTACAGGAAATAATAGTCTCTTCCGTCAAAACCTTCACTACCACCACCACGAGTTCTTGATTCCGTTGTCTTCGTCTCCTTGTCCCCCATCCAAGAAGAGATATGTTTTTCCCCAAGAATAAAACTAGATAATAATGTGTTTAAGTAGCTCGCAGACTGTACCACACTCAAGTCTGTCTGACTCCCTTTTAGATTCATACTATACACCAATTAACAACGTGTCTTATACGATCTGCTAAGTGCTTTGTAAATCTTTTATTTTGCGCTATAATTACTACTAGTGCTCTTCAAAACAATATTTTGCATTTGGCTTTGATCTATGTGGCTCCAAGTTGGACTTATACGTATACATACGCCTTAGCACAGTGAACAAGCACAAGCTTTGACTAATTTACTTCCATAAGATTTTTATTACACACTATGTATAAGAAGATTGCACTTGTCAGATTCTTATTAAGTGTCAGAAAAGCATAAGAATGATAAAATAGAGCTTGAGAGTTGTAATTCACGCTCAAAGAATGAGTATGTTCGAGCCAGCTAGAACAAATGAATGTATAATGATGATGATAATACTAAATGGATGATGATGGCTGGAGCCGAGTTCACTTTAATTCAAAATAATTTGACTGCCTCTGTCAAATTAAGCCAAGTTTATTAGTCTCGTGTGCTTGCCTGCATTATAACACACAGGGTATTTCACCATAGTAGACTCGTTTTTACTCTCGAGAATCTATCAGATTTGTATGAACGCTGAGCTTTTCGATTCACTAACGGAGTATTTAATTGCATGACTTCCATTGAAAATAACCTTCGTATTCTTACAAGAGCTTGTAATGGGGAGACAATATTATCCACCACCCTGCGATTCAAAACAATATAAACGGATGTGTGTGTAGGTTGTGGTTTTTTCTTGCTATTTACTGTACAGTCATTTTCATTGGCACATCAAATGTCAGACCATATTCATCTTCATAGTTAAATATGTTTCCGAGAAAAGTTAGTAATTGTAAAAGATGTAGAGAAATAATATGATGAGCTTATCTCAAATTCATACGCACTTATTACAGAAGCTTTAACTACCTTGTTCTTGTTGATGTTCAAATTATAAGGCTTTCTTGCGACGACGACAATAGACAGGAGGCAAGTTACTTTTCCTTAAGACAGTGGGCATAGTGTCGGCCTAGCCAACAATGGTGGTGTGCGTGTTGCATGTTAAAGGGTGTTACTCTATTGTTATTGTTACAGGTCTCTGCACCTTTAAACGTTTAAACCCTTTCATTTTATTACTATGATGTGATGACGAGAAGAATGACTACTGTTCTCGGGTGATGTTGTGTTTCCCATTGGAATTGCACACGATACAGCTGCATCGGGTTTATCGCGGTTTAAGAGACATACGTATACGGTATGATCTTTAACATATTCCAATAAACCATTCATTAATAGTTTATATAAAGCTAAAACTTCTTAATTCAATTTTGTCCATTCCAATTGAAAATTCACAAATAAGGGCGAGAAAACAATTTCAAACATTTCACGCCAATCAAAATGCGAGGTTCAGACTTGTGTTTATGAAAAATTGCAGTATTGCCTGAAACTTGTAGGTTTGAATAGTGGTTGGGTATATGTAAAATAGTGTAAAGACTTCTCCGTACATTTGAATAGTCTATTATCTACATTCAAGGCTACAGGTTTATTGCTAAGCCTTTTATCGTACTACACAAAAGAAGTGTTTAAGTTGCGACCAGTAAAATGGCAAGACCTTTCGTGGCTTCTAGCACAATATAGCATCACGCGTCAGAATAATACGCGTTTATGAATGAAAATGCAAAAAATTGCCAAGCCTCCAAGTATCACACAAACAAATAAAGTCAATTTAGTTAATCAGACTGAAATTTATCTCTTTGGTGGCTCCAGCCAACCTACAAGCAGTGACAGAATAATGTACAAGAAGAACGAAAGAACAGACAGAAAGAAAGACGGCACCTTTTTCATCGTAAAATAAACAATCACCTGAATGACTAAAAGATTAAATTGCCGTTATGCATGCGAAGACGAGAAGAGAGAGAGAGAGAGACAAGGACTAGCGTTTTAGTTAATCTCTCTTTGCTAAATGCAGAAAAATATTGCGAGAGGTATACTACACTATAATACTCGCAGAGACTCGTCATTTAGCCGTGTGGTTTGCTGAAAACGACTCAGAAGATGACATGGAATATCCATAAATTTTGGTGAAATTGAGAAAAACCCGACTTATGGAGTTGTTTGTAACATCCCACGATTAGACTTCAATCTCAAACAATAGCTAATTAACTTTCATTAGGGTAGTTGTATTTTTGTTTGATTAGACTTTTTTCCTATGTACGATTTTTCATTACAATGGTACGAATAAGGAGTACACATACGGACGGATCTCCATACTCTCAAAGATTATGTGATTATTGGAGTTGTTATTTGGTGCGACTTAATAGTACTACACATGACTATCCCAATTTTAAGCAACACTAATAAGTCAACAATCAATGAGTTACAGATATTCGTGTACCATAAAAAGTATTAAGTATAACTTTGTGCTTACTGTCTGCGACAAGTAAAGAATCAATATAGTGTATATATATTATATACATAAGGATGGATCATAAAATTATCTTAAGTAGTTTTGTTTGCAAATTTATTTTTTGTGTGAATGCTGATTCTTCCTTCGCTGCTGCTGCATCAATTTCATTCATTAATTCCCTTGGTCAATGTGGAGCCATTCCAAAATTATACAAACAGTATTATGTTATTCTACGCTGTTGCAGTCGTAGTCGTGCAGTCATGAACCAATACAAGTTTGCGGACAATAAAAACACTAATAAGACGGCGACTACTCTTGTGACTGTTGTCCCACAGGCAGGTGAATTTTTTCGCATGAATATATTTTGCATATTTAAGTGAACCAACAAAAATTGGAAGTTGATACGTACCTACGCTCTTTTTATTTGTATTCATGCAGTATTCATGTGCACATAGATTGTTGTGCTTGGGAAATGCGTGCATTAAGGATAAAAGGTATTTCTAATAATTAATAATAAAGAGTTAGCTTATAATAATATTTTAGCTCAGCATAGCTACTCTCATATAGTAATTTTTTGCATCACAATTAACGGATAATTTGCTTGATTAGCTTTTTCTTCGTAAAGGAAAACGATGAATCGAAATCGTTAAGTGTAGAAAAGAACTGAAAAGAGCAAAATTCTCGGTTCGAAAGTGAATTTCGAAAATTACAAAAACTGAAGCTTTTGGCTTATCTGCCGATGCTACACAGTTGCAGTCTAAAACATATAAAACATCAGACATACTCTAGTATGGCCAACTCCCACTCATCAATCATACATTATACATTATTTTTTAAACACTGAGTCTGACGTGGAATTGGCAGAGAAGCGATTTTCTGGAAAAACCACTACAAAACAAGTGTACAGTATAATTTCAAGTATGATGGGCAAATAAGTGAAGAGGAGACAGTGGAAAGAACTAATAAATTTTCGAAACAAGTAAATGTATATAATTTAAATCGTAAACTTCAGTTGGGTTCTGTAGAAATCATCGTGATAGATTCTTAAAATACAGTAAGCGTCATTTTTCACAGCACCCTTTGTAACATTTGTAGTATCATTATCACCAGCACCACTCTTCAGGACTGACAGTAATACAACAACCGATAAAGTGGATTTACACGAGAGTCGCTACTACTGCTGATGCTGTCTTTTCGTAGTAAGTAATAATATCGTACCACCTGTCTTTTTACCATTACTGCTTAACTCAACCAAAGAAGTAATTCGTGGGATCGATCCGCCGTCTCCATGAACTAATCTCGTATCCAAACTATGCTCTCTTCCCAGGAGAAATAATTTCATCAATCTTTCTTAATCAAAATATAATAACATCAATTTTAAACGCATTAAAAGCCAGACAAATCACCACCTCTGTGTAGGTTCCTCCGTATTATCATTTCTTAAGACCAGAAGCAACTATCGCCTGTATTTGTACAAGTATTAGGATCCAATTAATTTCATTTTCCTTCAAGATCACCGTCATTATGTTCATCTAAGTAACGCGATAACGCAAAGTCAATGTGTGTGCTTATCATCTATCATAAACAACACAACCCTTTCCATTCTTCTTCTTTCAGACATTTCCCTTCCTTCTTCTGAGCTGCTGTATAACTTCTGAACATATGACTTATGACTTATTATTATTGTTGGTTCTTCTGCCGGGTGTAGTGGTAGCTGTATTACTTGGTAGTAGTGTGTCTGCCAAAGCATCCTTTCTTTACAAAAAGCCACTTGATTATACTTATTAGTGGGACTACTCCTGTCATTATGCATGCTAGAATTATCATAGAGTGCCAGGGACCATTATTGATCAAGAAATTATACCAAGGCATTAGTCTTTCTCTTTAGAAATATGGGAAGCGGCTCCTATGCATGCTACTTCATTAAATGAAGTGTAACGCAGCACCACCACCACCACCAGTGCACCGATTCTTCATAGAGAGACAGTCCCTTTTTGTAGGTAGTAAAAAGCTGAAATACTCCTGTGTATGGAGACAGCAATGCTATTATTGGTATACATGGG
>Ga0194135_10001807_pt1 | contig 12877 bp, 12 predicted proteins | sample LitLau_LLRF_2013_FD_134024 | JGI IMG/M metagenome (GOLD analysis project Ga0194135, IMG submission 134024) | Freshwater sediment microbial communities in response to fracking from North America - Little Laurel Run_MetaG_LLRF_2013 (version 2) | ecosystem: Environmental > Aquatic > Freshwater >... | reverse complement strand
GTCTAGAGGCGGGGGACGTACAATCACTCAAAAACCTATCCCACACAGTTACGTTCGACTTGCTACGCTGCCTCTATACTGGGACAAACGCACTGTCAAGTGGCTTTTATTATTTGTTAGATATACACACAAGTCAGTCATATTAATCATAAGGATTAGAAATATCATTTGATTTGATCAATCATTTGAAACTGTCTCACCCCACCAACCTAAAGATTGTGGATTTGTCAGAGTGGAGTCATTCGAGATAAGCTAATTAAAGTCTCGTCCTGCAGTCTCTCCATGAACAGGGAATCGTGGCAGTCTCTTAACACATACACTTACTCATACCTAGTAAACTGGGATATTATCATGTACAATTATACAAAGGAACGAGTTAGGTTACAATAATAATCAGGGAGGAGAACACAAACGAGTTAGTGTTAAAAACTTGGAAAGGATCGTCGCAAGAAGTGTAGTAGTTAAGAAAAAGGGAACTTAGTAAGCTGTAAAATAAATAAAATCTTCAGTACCTTGCTGAGGAAGGAACGAATGTTGTCCAGGCTGAAGGAAGATGTAGGGATGATGATGATGAGTACTACCCGATGGATTTAACATGGAAGGAGTTCCAGGAGAGACGACATTTGGCGTTGACGACGAAGGTGGAGCCATGGGCGTTGAAGGGTGAGGAATTTGAAGCATGGCAGGAGTCTTGGCTCCAGTGACAGGGTCTATGTAATGGTAGCCTGGAAGACAAACTCCTGCTGGAGCATGCATTCCTTGTTTGGCCGAATTGTTGATGGGAGGCATTATGGGCGGCGGAGGCGGATGATGATGAATGCCCCCAATTGCAGACGTCGCTGCTCCTGCCGCTGCTACGTGTTGCCCTGCCGAGCTAGGATTTGCGAAGACATAGCACGGATAAGGAGTTGTTTGTCTTTTGAAGAAACAAGGACAACACCAATTTACACAATAAGATATCGAATTCATCGGTCATTCATTGCATCATTTTAAATTCGATTTCGATTTAAAAGAGGCTCCTCCGCATAAAGTGAGTATAAAAGTGAGTATAAAAGTGAGTATAAAAGTGAGTATATAGTATAGCGGCGTTTGTTAGGAAATTCATACTTGCTAGAGTGGGCAATTAAGAACCAATGTGCACCTAAATATATACGCAGTGTCCCGTAATCCCCAATATCGATACAAAGTATTACAAAGCAACTATTGATAGAAATCTAATGAGAATTTGGAGCATTTTGAAATCTAGTTCAATTCTTAATAGTATTCTTTGAGACGAACAACAGAAAGGTCACAAGCGATCACAGGAGCAGCCATGCAATAATAATTCCGATAGGCAAAAATGTCCATCCTAATTAAAGCAATGCAATCTGTATATGCAGTCTCTCCAATACCTGTACGAGGGTGTTGTAATTCCAGGAGTGGCACTGATTGAGAAAGGAGGCCAAAGGTCGATGGAATTGGTAAGTCCAAACTCCGTTATGCTGTTTGGGTCAGCAGTGTTACTATTGCTCGCTGTGACCGAGTTCGAAGCAGATTGTCCGTCCAGGTGAGGTTGCTTGGCGTGTCCGGCATGGGAGTCTCCGTCCCATGAAAAGTTCCCAGTTCTTTTGAGTCCGTGAGTCCCGTCGTTTTGTAAAGGAATCTACATTTACATACGAGAGAGATGTGGAACGGTTTCAACTGATGCGTGTTCAACCTCTCCTCACTCCTAATTCATTGCTTCTGTGTATGAGAATGAAAGTCTGCATGGGAGAAATACCTTTTGCAAATTAATCTTTGACCGTTGACTACTCCGCTGCTGCTGCTTGAGGAAATCGGACGAGTCATCCATGCTCTTTGACGAAGCAGCTCGGAACGCACTAGGAAAGTTATCAGAGTATTTGAACCGGCTGTTTTTATTGCTCCCGGGCGTCGTGGAACTTTTTCCCCGAGACTCCTTGTGCTTTTGAATCATATATCTCTCCATCTTTTCATTGTGTCTGTGACATTTCCCAGATTTAAAAAAGCGGATCTTCAATTAAATCACTACTTTTTACGATCACAACAATGACTTAACAATACTTTGCTGTGTTGCACCTCGTAAGAAGCTCCTGCGTTAAGGAATTCCTCGGCGAAGAACACTCCGCCCTGTCATTTCCACTTTCTGCGTTGCTCCCACTGGAATTTCTAGGAAGAAAGTTAGAAAAACGCCCAAGTGCAAAAAAATGCGTGACAAACACTCAGGAAAGAAACCATAAAACGCGTGTACCTAATGTTGGATCCAGAACTGTAATCAATGTTTGGGGAACTTTTACTATCTGACTCTGAGGAGTTTTGATTCTGAGTGTCCATCTTGTTGTTCTGGTCTGCCGATTCGTCCGATCTGTCCGTTTTTGGCTGACTCTGGAAAAACCTCTCGATATTTTCTTTGTAGTTCAGTTGATTGTAACTCGGTGGAGTAGACGAGCTTTGGTTACTTCCGGAGTTGTCGTCGTGGTGGGGCGAAATCTCCCCGAGCATTACGGAGTCTCTTTCCTATTATAAATTGTTATTAAAATGTTATTTCAAGCAGTTGAAGCACAATAGTAATTTATATTGAAATGACTGAACGAACCATAACGGAGAATCCACTACTTTGAGAACCAGATTTATCTGAATTTTCCGTTTTAGCCATTTTTTCCAACAAAGTTTCCATCAGAGCTGCGAGATCCTTTCGCCTTCGAGAAGATTGTTGGCGAAGGGGATCAGATAACCTTCTAGAAACAGTCTGTGTAGCAGAAACAATTAAAAATCCCAGAATATTAGATTTAGAATAAATAAAGATCGAAGTTTATAAAATCAGATCGAGATTCGAAAAAACGCGTGTACTTCAGTCAGAGTCTTTCGAATCTCATCTTGGAGGATCATTTCCTTCATAATCGTCTGATCAGAAATCTGCGGTGGTTCTTCGTCCTCATCCTTCGGTTGCATAAATACATTTGGATTCATTGGACCCTGTACAGAATCACAGCCAAGACACACACGATATAGCTATAAACTTGTTGTAATAATTCTAGAACAATTTCGCGTGTCATTTTTATTACCTGAATAACTCTGTGCTGTCCTATTACAAATTCTAATTTCCACGACCATGGATTTATGAAACAAGACCAATCTGTCTCCAGCATCGCGAACGTTCCGTTGAATACTCGAAATCGGTAGGGTTTACTGCGAAAAGGTTTCCCTTGTTCTTGCATAACTGAATAATTGTTCCAAAAAACAAGAATAACATCTCCATCACGTTTTTTACAATTGTAATCTTTCACTAAGCCTCTGGGGCGAGGAGAGACGACGAATCTCTCTCGTGTATATATGAATACCTGACGCATAAATGTCTTTGAGTAAAGACAGATCTTCAGGATGATAAAAGTCAAGCACAGAGTTGCCTATAAGGTCTTGGGGAAGGTGACCTAGATAGCTGATTGCGTCAGAGTCCATGTGACCAAAGTGGCAACTCGCGGAATGTCGGGTGACAAACTTTCCAGGATTCTTCGGGACTTCTTGAGGATCTTTTCAGTAAATACAAAGACATTCATAATAATGTTCATATTATGCACAAAGAAAAGGAGACTTTTCAGAGAAAGAACATTTTGCATAGACAGACAGTGCAATAGTGACTAGTATGCACTGGATCATTCCACGTTGCATGGCTTTAGAGATACCATACATACGTGTGAACGATCTCATAGGCACACTCAAATTCACGTGTTTGGAAAGGTGAGCCAACTTACATTGATAGGCTGACTTGATTCGTGTTGCACAAATGACTAGGTAGACTGTGCTCAGTAATCCTGGAGGGGTTGCGTTATTACTCGAAGCTGATTCATGGAATCCATCACTACTGCTTGTCGTCGCTTTCAAGCTTTCTAATTCGCTTTTCGTGAGGTCAGGAGATGCTCCTGAATTCATAGAACTGGACCTTGCCGTTTGCTTGACAGGGATCTCCACTTTCTTCAATTGCATCGTTAGTTTAAAAGGGTAGTACATCATTGCCTTGTCTGTCACTCCGAAACCGACTGTCTTGAGACCGCGGTATTGTCTCAGGCGACAGTAGAATGGTTCCGATTTTACAGATGGTCCTAATCGCAAAGCAAAATGTTCAACATGAATAGACTCAGATATGCTCAAGACTTGATCTTGATTTGAGGCACAGGAAACTTTGAATTATGCAATTGAAGCTCATTAGCAGTAGTCTTACTAAAAGCTGCCTCCTTTCAAAAGAAGAGAAGTACGTAATAACTGATCGCGAGTTTTGCGTCGTTTTGCATGATTAATAAATGAGTTGATATACATGCAAGATACTTAATCTACAAAACCCTCACTCTAGAAAGAAACTGGAAAGTATAATGAGATCTGACTGACAATGAATTAAATTAAACAAACCTCTTCTTAAGATTTGTGAGTAAAATTAGAAAGCAATCAAGTTCATCTATCTCAACTAGAGATTACGAAATAAGCTCAGTTCAGGCTGTACACAGTCTTGAATACACATCCATACACGTACATATCTATTGAGCAATCTTGAATTCGAAACCTACATAATCGAAAACAGTCACGACACTATCCTGATAAGTATAAAAGGTGTATAAGTTTAAGTAGTTCCAATAATAGACATAACTTATACAGAACTCTCCTTGACTCCTTCTTAACTGACGACACACAGAGTCAACCCTCAAAGTATATTAACATTGTGTCAATCAGTAATACTGGGAAAACAGGAAATTATGTTGATATCCAACTGCACATCATGTTAAATGCGTCTGCAATGTCTCTAGCGTTTACTTTTTAAGACTTGTTGACTTCTTACCCTGAAGATTCTGCATACATGCCGACTGGTCTCCAATAGGAAAGTTAATGCCACAAGTGATATGACTTGCAAACGCCATTCGATCTTTTGGGTGAACAAAGTCAATGAAGCTCCTCCCCAACAGCATGTCTTTTGGAAAGCCAAGAATGTTGGATATCGTGGGAGTTATGTACACGACTACTCCGTCATCCAAAGAAACTACTGTCGCAAATCCATCCTGAAATACATCAGAAGGGGATTTAATGACATGCAACCAAGAATAATATGGAATCTTCATGGATGGAGAGTAAAGATATGAGTTTCTGACTCACGTCATTTCCAGCTTCTTTCTGATTGTCCGCAATGAAGTCTTCCCAGTTGACTTTATTTGGTCGAACGTAGTCAACATTATCTGAAGACTCGTTATTACTCTCATTCATTTCCGACTCTTCTTTGAGCAGAGAATAGTACGCTAGGGTTATCGAATTAATTCAAAGAATGTTCAAGTACACGTGTATATATATAAGCACTATGCGTTATTATTTCGAAGCTTGGCTAGCAATTTGTAACATTACCTTGAATGGGATCTTGGAACTTTTTCATGCAAGACAAGACATGGGTCAACGCTGCAACTTGGAGAGCTTTGCTATCGTGAGTACTGGAGACTTTACTTGCAGGCGACATTTGTCCGTGCTGGTGAGGTTGAGGTGTACTTGGTAAACTGCAATTGTTGTTATTGTTGTTTCCATTTGATCCACTTTGGTCTTGCTGCAGGCAAGTTCCACCAGAGTTATTTTTCGAAACCTCTTTCGCTTGCCCTTCTTGGGAAGATCGGTTTGAAGAGAAAGGAGTCTCATTTTTCTCTCCGATTGACGTAATCTTATTTCGATCTCCTAGTTTGTTCTTTTTCTTGCCTTGTCGCTTGTTAGTAGCTTGGCCGGATGTTCCTGGGGTATTTGGAGAAGACCCGGTTGAGTGTTGCTGGCAGTCAGCACTGTGATCAAAGATAAGTCCATTTTATGTGCTTTCTTCATGATTTCTAGTTTATGTGGATGGCAAGGCCAATTATACTATAAACGAGGAAGGCTTACTTGGACACGGGAGCATTTGGATGAGGTGGATATCCAGTTCCACTGCCACTGGACATGCTGCTCCCAGATTGATGGGACTTGCTGCTTCCAGAGCTGAATAATATAAACACAGAATTACATTTCAGTAATTTATTGACCAAAGACATAGGTTTAATAGGGTATGCCTTATCTGTAGTTAAAGTTAGAGCTAAAAATAGGCAATAGGTTATTATAGAGCTCACCTCCGTTGGGACTGGCTGTTTGACTTGTTCGATCCATATCCTGAATCTGAATGTATTTTCGGATTCACAGTACTCGACGCTCGTTCATTAGAGTCCGCCATATTTTCTACGTTTCCAAAAAGTTATTGATTTCCAAAGAGTTTGATTACGGGAAGTTAAAGAAGAAGAAGAGTCCTTGCTGTGTGAAAGATTCACAAGAGAATGATACAAATTATTATGAAACAAGTCCTTCACAACTGTCGAGAGCCAAAAGTGTTTGTCACATAATCGCCTGCCCAAATTATCAATCAGAAGATCTCCAGAATCTAACTAAACAACAGCGAGTGTGAAGCATCTTCGAAAGATTCCAGACCTTTCTGCATTTGATTAACTAGAATATAACACTTTGCATGTGTGTCTTGAATTCAGAACATGGTTTTACATCTTTTTATACATAAAATAATAACAAGGAACAGTTTGTTATTCCATACAAATTGAAAAGAAAGTCTCTCTAGAAGATTCTAGGCACGAATTTCATTAGAAAAGCAGAATGACTTACGGGAACATTTGCAATACGAGTTTACGAATAATGACAATCCAGTTCATGGAACACGAGTGTAAAATACCTCACAATGTCTATGAAAAGTATGAAACCACCTTGTTCAATGCCTAACGTGGTTCTTATTACAAAAGTCCACTCGAATGTCATTTAGAGCTATCTCATGAATTGTAAAATATTTCATAAACGCAGAGTTACATTGAAGAAATGTCCCAGGGTTTTATTATTTCTTTCTCCAACTAACTAACACTCATCAGCCACGTTGGTTCTCAAAATTATTTATAACTTGGTTGTTATCACGTATGGAACATGGAAGATCGCATTATTCCCTAAAACCAACCACCTTCACGCTATTTCAAAGGTACTCATCATTTATGCAAAACACAAAAACGTGTTTATGAGAACAGTCGAGTTCCCATTTGTACCATGCGGACACTGCTGCATACACTTTAAAACTAGTAATTGTGGTTGGATCTGAAAATCGCTATGTCTATGTATAATATACATCTTTGTTTAACTCACCTTTGATGAACATTGTCCAATAAAATCTTCTTCTTGAAACAATTCTTTTCTTAACACAGTCACAATAAACACAACCAGAACCAATTTATTGTTCGCTAGTTTTTCACTCAGCCTTCGTCGGACCAACTTCCGTGAATGTCAATTAAAGAGCACTGGAGCCTTTCTCCGTGTTGCATCAGACAGAACAGTGAGGTTTGTTTCATGAGATGAATTACTGGTACGAGGGAATAGTAGCTGACTTGCGGAGAGCGTTAATCGTTGTGGACATCGTGGCCAAACTGGCATAAATGAGGTTGTGGATGGATGGGCGAGAGAGAGCTTCACGCTCCCGTCCACGTGAGAAGGCGTTCGTGGCTCCAGATTGGGAATATCCAGATTGGCTGGAGACCCTCGGGACCCTCCTTTCCAGCAACTTGTCACGCGGACTGGAACTCTCCTTTCCTATACAAAAAGTACGTCGTTCGCCTCTCACTCACTTCCATGCATAAAGTCTGTCTATATAATATAGTCCTGTGTGCCGTGACATCTTCATCGCATTGTCTATGTGTATGTATGTATATCGTATATGTGTGTGTATGTGTATGTATGTGTATGTATGTGTATGTATGTGTATGTATGTGTATGTATGTAAGCATGTGTCTGGGCTTTTCTTCCAGGTTGGCTGTAATTCATGGAGGAAAGCGGCCACAGAACAAGGACTGGCCAACAAGTGCCTGGGAACGAGGAGAAAGCCTTGCGTACATTGTACACGTAGCTTACTATGCATTTCTGCGTATTTATACTTTCTCCTCATGTTGAGTACATGTGTGTCTTTCTATGAAGGCCTTTCACGTTTTACCTCTCGTTTATTACTTACAGACCAAGCTACACGTACGTAGGTATAGTAGGACGCATTCCAATATATGAGTTAATTTCTTGTCTCTCTCGGGCTATAGGCTTGAGATTAGACAACGCATATGAGAACAGAGCCTCAAGTTACGAAGCAAATTAGCTCAAGTGTCGTCTTATTATTATCATTAGTTTAGTGGATGTAATTGATGAGGACTTTGGTAAGACATGTAGTGATGTAGTTCTTCATTGCATAAGCAGGGGAAATGTAATAGATGTTTTGAAAGGGTACACGATTGCGAAATGTATCATCATCATCATCATCTTCGTGCATTCATGAGATTGTGTTGTGTGCTTGTCTTTTAAGCCTGCCTCATTGTGTGTGTTTTCTAATATTACACAATCCGAAATTGTGTATGACTGTAAAGTAAAACCGAATTTCCTCTTGTTCTTGTAGAACTCTTCCTTCCCCTCGTCTCGTTAATCGTAAAATAATATTCGGCAGAATCTTCACGTATAATTATAAATAAACAATCAACGTTAATTTTGAGTTTGTTTCAATGCCGCAAACCCTAAAAAACATTCAAGACACAGTAATAGTATTAACTGTATCAAAAATGTGATCTTATAGGTAATTTAATAACCAAAATTTAATTAATTTAATTTTTAATAACGTTTTGTTTCATAAGTCCAAGAATAATCACAACAACTTCTTACTAAGAAGTAATCTCAGTCTGAATATTCTTCCTTTTGATCCCAAATATAGAGAGTTGTGCAACTTGAGACATTGAGACAAGAGGAACACATTCTATTTCCATTCACCCAAATTAGCAGCATGAAGTTCCACGTCATTATACTAATGAGTTCCACCAAACCGTCATCATGCAGGACTACAGGACTGGGACTTGTGTTTCCAGTTCCCCCACTTTCCACCTTTCCCTCAGTCAGATAGTCTTTCGTCTTTCCCAAGCTCAAGAGTTGTATTAAACGTGTTTTTCTTGAGCACATTTCATGCACACTACACATTTCAGCAATATTTCACAGTCATGAGGACCTGATTGAGCTACGCCGTTAGAAAATACTTCACGAGAACCAATTACTACACATCATCAGTTTGAATTGAGACTACTTGCCTTCTTCCGTATTTTTCATCAAATGAAAGCATGTCCATATCTTGCCTATATGGAGAGAGTCTTATCAAAGTTTGAGAAACAAAACCTTTTGGATTTTGTGAGCAATGAATTGCACAGGATAAAAAAATAAAGAAATATTTTTTGGGACTCGACAAACAAACACGCAAAAGTTAGAACAACGTGAGAGGTTCGTTCATGTGAGGAGTCCAAAAATCTTCCCCCGTGAGCTTTCCATTCCAGATCATTTATTTTGCGATTTATCTTCTTGTTATTGATATGCGTTCTATTCATTTGTGTGCTAAAACACGATGAATGATTAATCAAACGAGAACCACTCGAGGAAAAGTATTCATGAATCTGATCGCAGAATCATATCACACATTGCTTGCATAGACAAAATCATCTCTGAACCACGAAAGACATTTCTCCTCCGACAGTTCTGACTAATTTTCTTAGAACAAGAGTAAAGTGGAATGAATATATATCTCCTCGAAGTTTATATGAAGTATCTGCATAGAACTCTTATGAAGTTCAATACAAATTCTTGTATTCAACGACACGCTACACTTTCAAAAACGGAACTATTCACAATTCCTAAAGCCTTACAAAATGTTTTACAAGCTATGCATACATGTATGTTTGCAATAACCAAGATACCTACACAATAATTGTGCAACATGTAAATGAACTCGTATTTGAGAGATTTATTCCACAACTTTGAGAATTAAAATAACATCCGTGCTTTGTTAGTTGTTGTGCAGCTGGAGCTAATTCAGATTTTTAAAGCGATATTGAAAGACGATCCCGAGCAAACTGGTGCATTCTAATTCATTTGATTTGAATACTTTTAAAACATCTGAAACCCACTTAAACTAAAGTTGTTGAAGATTGCTGAAGATTGTCTTGTAAAGGAATCCATCCTGCCCTGACTTGCGAGACTTATTTCTTAAAAGACGTCATTTCATGTGACAAGCACCTTCCTCGTTCTAAATAACAAGTCTCTGGTGCAACGTGAGGATAAAAAGCATTCGAGTGAGTTCTCATGTCATGTCATACGTCTGTCACGTAATTTTCTATTACATTTTCATGCTCTTCGTGGAATCCGCTTCAGCCGTTCTTTTCAAAATAGGATTCACGGCGTGGAGTAAAAACCTCCCACTGTTCCAATTTTGAATTATACCATTTCTGACTATGATTACAAATGGTTTCTTATTTCTCTTCCGCTGGATCAGGGGGCTGAATTTCTGCAAAAACGTGATGAACAATGATGGAATAATAATCTTGAGCGTGTGAGCAAGGGGTGACAATAAATCTTATTCAGAGGTGGCTTTATTTATTAATACATTTTACGTATTACATAATAACAATAATAATAGATATACTCGTAGTTTACACGTTAACACCACAAACAATACGCATATCATTAATCCGGTTAATTAAAACTATTCTTGTTACATATTATAGTAATTACAGGTGAGTCATTATTACTATGTCACAATAGAATTATTACTCTCCATATATTATGTAACGCTTACAGCAATACATGGTTTAAGTTAATGAATAGTGATAATTATGCTTAAAGTCTTCTATGTATCGGTATAATATATACTTAATTAAATACAGCTTAATTCAAGCAGTACATTTCTTGAATCGCCTTTCTGAATTCTGAATCGCCGTCCTGCCTGCTCTCATCACTACCACAGTCTACACTTATTGAATTAATCGATTAAGTATAAGAAGGTACTATCGAATTGTCAGTTCTAGTTCTAAACTGTAGCAGAGTGTGTATAATATTGTGGTAGCAATAAGACACAATATATAGAAAGTAAGTGTCAATTATATTTCAACGCAACTAAAAATACACGTACATATTAAATAGCTTACGTAATAACGCAATATTTCCTTCCTCTATTTCATACGTGTTATATATTATGGATTTTAAGTATTTACAAACTTATTTAAAACAGCACGATATAATGTTTGTCTTCAAGCATCTTCGTCTCCAATCCACCATCATGTTCATGATTTCTCACATTTATATTTTACACCCCGTACACATGTTCTAAAAATCATAATTACTAACACACAAATAAAGTCCCTTCCAATCGTCTAAATAAAAATAATGCAACCATATTATAATAAGCAACGTGTAACTCGATTATTAAAAAACACATTCTAAACAAGTGAAGAAACCTATTAACTTCTAGTTACACATTTAAACTTTCTAACAAACACGCACACAAGCGTCCAATTTCCTCCCTTCCACCTTCGTACTTTAAACTGTAAACCGATAAAGCATCATCTTGAAATCTACGGAAAAGTATCCCGATACCTCCGATGTCAAAGTTTCAGTTAAAATGACAATTATAGTTAATTAAAGTACTGCGTACAGTTCCAAGACACACGCTTTAAGTCAAAAGATTAAATAGGTCTGCGCGTTATTCCTTCCCTGTAAATATAATTAAGTATCGCGTGTGTAGTCTGTTGTATTAATTCTTCCTGGAAGATTTTTCCTCACTTTGTATACGTGCATCGTTGCAAGAAATGAGATAAGTAAGATAGAGGTGAATGCTCTTAATTAATTAAGAGACACATAAGAACTTATTATGACGAAATATTAATTCCCCACACTCGAGGTAGAAGTTGTTGCGGAAAACTCGACAATTCTACTAGAACACATAAATTGACGCTGCTACAAATGATCATAAATGCGATACGTGCATTTTTCATACAAACTCTTTTGCAAGAGCGACTGAGATACGGCACGATGACCATACAGGGGATTCAATAAGGGACAGTGATCAATGACACATTTTAATTAACAATTTGAAATTTCCATACTGGTTTCGAAAATTCATACACAGGACCGGACTGCAGAGTCTAACTTCCCTCCTAACATTTAATTTATACTCACTAATTCCCTGAATGCAGTTGAAATAACTTAAACTCGTTTTGATCTTTAACAATCTAACTCAAAAATGTTGAATCTTTTAATTATTACTTGCGAATCGGCTTGTATTTATACACACTTGTCAGTTTTGTTATTAAAATCGTCGGTTTTGCTGAATAAACACTAATCTGTTTTAGTATTCACGTATTCTATAAATTACTCGTTTCAAATTTTACGCAGCGTAAATAGTAGTTTACTAGAAGTACACTCAAAATTTATAGGGAGTTACATGTTTGTATTTTAAAACCTAAATCCTCTCTCTTGTCTGCGTATTTAGACATACAAAAGTCAGATTTTTCTTTAGTAGTTTACAACAAGTGAGCATTACTTTCATTTTTGTTACACGCAACTGATTAAGGTAAACACGTAGGTCATTATCATTTTAAACTTTTGTCAATTCATTCGGACTCTATTTGCCTCCTTCACTTTTCCATTAAAACGTGACAATAATTTTGTAATGTATACGCGTCCACATCTTCTACACCAATTAAGTCACTTCAGCCTTGCATCCATTGAAAATGACATTTATAGTCTGATTTAAGATGATATTCCATTTCCATTACAAAACGATTCAAATTTCAGCTGAATAAATGACAACCAGCGTCCCGAGTAACGTTGAAATAACCCATCATACAACTGTCATATAAGTAATTATTTCTTTTTTACAATATTTGTTACACAATAAATTACCCTAATCTAATAAACCAGTAACGCAAGAATTATATAGGGTGAACCAGAAATAGATATGTGGAGAAGCCTCTTCCCCATAAGCAATAGCATGGTGAAATTG
>Ga0194135_10001806_pt1 | contig 12879 bp, 9 predicted proteins | sample LitLau_LLRF_2013_FD_134024 | JGI IMG/M metagenome (GOLD analysis project Ga0194135, IMG submission 134024) | Freshwater sediment microbial communities in response to fracking from North America - Little Laurel Run_MetaG_LLRF_2013 (version 2) | ecosystem: Environmental > Aquatic > Freshwater >... | reverse complement strand
TTCGGTGGGTCACAGCTTTATTGAGCCTTTCTTCTGATTTCATTATTCATATAACCAAGTGAGAAGAAATCACGAGAACGCGTATGGTTGGGTTCTCATGTTGCGTTGGGTCTTAGTAGTGGGCATAAACAGAAAACTCACTGCGGAAATTATGGGTACCAGTAAAAGGGTACAAAAAATAGATGATTCGTACTCTTTAGGTAGTTTTAATCACAATTGACATTATAACTCCTTCAAGGCAATCATCACTTTCTAAGTGTCCTTTGATTAATTTGGATGTGAGAAATTGGTACACCAAATTGGATCTTATGTGATTCATTCTTTAGGTTTCAATATGGACCGTGCGTCATCAAGCCCATATTATGCGCTTTCTCCAAGCATAGTAATGGGATTGTGTAATTCATAATTAAAGCCAAACTTTAGGAGGGGGAGGGGTGGTAATGACTGTTTCCTAGGAAACACTAATGGAACGGACTGAATCCTCCGAACAGTCAATTACGAGTGTTTATGAAAATTTCTGTTATAAATCAACAATCACATAAACCCTAGATCTGAGCAATTTGAAGAACCTATTTAATGAATTAAGGTGAAGGAATTTGGTCTTGGAACGAGAATTCTTGAAACTTCTTGGCTGGCTAAAGTCAATTTCAAGCATAATTACATTTTACATGAATGAATTCCAATGACAATAAATAAAATTTTTGGAACATATTAAATGGAATGCATTTGGATATCCAGTAAATGTAAACAGCATTAGGTTCAATTCAATTCCTATTTTTTTAAAATTAAGTCTGCAACGTGTATAACTGATGGAATATTTTACGGGAAGTTAAGATTGGGCTACTCCAAACCTATAAGGATAAGAAAATCTACTTCCGGGGAAATCTTCTGGTGGTCTGCTTTACCAGTGAGCATGTGCAGGAAGACGAAGTACTGACAGCAGGCTTTGTTTTTTGAAGTTGGTGTTGCCTTCGCATGAAGATTTACACGATCAGGAAAATCTTGTGTTATCGTTATCCGAAAAATAGAAATATTCCTTAGTTAGATTTGTATATTTTATTAACATAATTTATTGAAAATTAATTCAGCAGTGAATGAGACATGCATGCTCACAACTGTAAACTTAAACTTGATACGGCGAAAGTCGAAATCACATTAATAATTAATTCCTTACTTCATAACTACAAGCTCCTTTCTAGAATAAGACAACAAGCGTGATTGTGTTTGAAATAGCTAGATGTATGAACGTGAACGTTGTGCTTTGATTCACAATAAAATAGTCCGCCACGTGCATTCCAAGGGGTCTCAGTGAGAGTAGAACTTTCTTAACGTACTTTCCATTTCCTAAACGAGCCGTCCGACTACCAATGAGCTCATGTGAATATTTCCGAATACGATATGAATCGTGGAAGCAGTTTCGAACCAGGAGTGTCGTCATTGCAACGATCGTACCGAATGCAAATATTGCAATCCCATGAATCTCTCCATGCAGTTTTAAGACGACGAAAGAACTGATGATGTACGCAACCATTGTTGTCCCAAACATGCACGTGTTTATGAAGTACCTTCCACAGGACGTGTAGATGTTGTTCAACTGTTGCAGAATTCGATAATATTCGAGAAATTCGTAATCAGATAATTTTCCTTTCCTAATAAACAAACGGAGACTTTAAATGAATTAGCATTTTATTTGCTAATACTTGATGAATTTGTAATGAAACCTGAGAAAGATCAATGAATCCTTGGTGGATTGGACATAGGTGAGGAATAATACAATTGCAAAACTGCAAGTGGACGCTCCCGAGACGATCAAGCACATGTCAGTGAGGCCAACCGGAATCAGCTTCCATTTTGGAGTCTTTTTCAAATTGAACAAAGAAAAAACATATTTCGGAGTATCCACGTTCACAATAGCGGAAAAGAATTGGAGAAAGGCATAAGCATAGAAAAAGTAAAACAAGACCGGTGAGGTTTGTTGGAAGTAAACGCCACGCCGAGCCTCAACTTGTCGCTCATTGTGTTTAAAGATTCTTTCTACAAGAAACAAAGGATTCAAATCATTTAATGTTTTTTACACAATTAACCTTACTGGGGTGAAGTGAGACATGCTAACCATTAATTTTCCAAACTTGATTCACAGTTGTGATAATTTCATGATGATGAATAAAAATCCCCGTGTTTAGTACCGAGCAGGAAGTGGTTGTCACCGCTGAGAAAATCGTAATGAACCATTTTCCATAACTAACATACATGCAGCAGGTGGCCTGAACGCAACGGAACACGACAAAAATACTATTCAGCCCCATCATGAAAATGGCCAGGTACCATTTCCACAGTTTGAACCGAGAATTGACCAATCGGAGCTCAGCGTTCTCTTCTGACCACTCAAATGGGATCCCTCCGAACTTAGCTCCAAGGCGGCAGATGAGTCGAAGTGATTTCGATGTTGAGATCATCGAGTTTGACTAATGGGATGGAAATCAAAATGCAATTATTACATTACTTCGAAAACGGAGGGGAACATACCAGCACGACAGTTGAGAAATGGAGTCTAATGTTATGGAAAGTGTCAAGACATACACGGTGAAGAGCCTTCAACAAGCGATTGCATGCCCCAATGAATAAAAACTTTTTGTGTGGTTCCGTAAATCGCATTATTTCTTCCAATTTATCCTGAAGGTATCTTAAGAACAAAATTAAGAGATGAGACTCAACGAAGACTTTAAGTTTAGTTGACTGATTTGCTAATCAAACTCAATGACAAGGAGCTAAGTTGTTGTAGGGTACTATGATTGTGTAGAGTAATATAGAAATGAATCAATTTCAAATCGACATTTCTAAATAATAAAGGTGGGCTAAAAGGAAATCCTCTTGAGGTATCCAATAATCTATGAGGGTGGCAACTGAAAACTACAGAATGCTTTTTCCCGAAAAGAGTTTTATATAATTTTTATGAAGGTGAAGTTTTTATGAATAGTATATGAAGGCTCATATATTAACGAGACCTGACAGGTGTGGCTTTTAAGGTAAGAACCGTGCCACACATAACTTAAACTGTGACCATTTTTTCTCCTTTTGAAAACTAAAAAACTGGGAAAAATAAATTCAACGTCCTTGAAAGTAATTTCTAGAAATTAAGCAAGAATTAATTTAGACGAATTAACTAAAGAAGAGAGGACGCTTCCTTATTGTATTCCTCGCATTTTTCTGGATGCATAAGCCGTATTATTGAAAGAAATTTACTGTTTTAATCTGAGCAAGACATTTAATTAGCAACGACAACTTTACTAAACTCCCGGGAGGTGGTCGGTGTCAGTTGGTAATAAAGTCTGGACATCTCATAAAGATGCTTCTTCAAGTTGCAGATTTGGCTTCTGATTTGGTATTATGCTAACACGTTTTAGGCCAATCTTAGCAAGGATGAAAAGCTTTCCAGTAAGAATCTTTTATAATCCTAATTTCCATATTATTGGGATGGGATGGAACCAAACAACTACGCCGGGCGTCCCTTCCGTTTACCATTTACATACTCTGTGTGCAACATACCTACAAAAATTACAAATGAAGAAGAAATCAGGAAGGTTGAACTAGGAATTGGAATTGTATCCCCGATGAAGAATGCGCAAAAACTAAAAAAAAATTGTATTATACCAAGATTTGTATACAGAATTTTAACGCACAAAAGGGGAATAGAAAAATAGGCATAAATAAAGCCATTTTATTTGCAAGTATGTCGGAAGTTGAGAAATTCTTTATAAATCTCGACATGTTTTGCCTATAAATTGATATACAGGCTATACGATCAAGCACTATACGAAAATGGGTAAAACTGCAATACGGGGAAGCCTTACTGTTAGACTCCAGGCTACATGTTTTTGTCCAAATGGCCACACCATATTATAACGTTAAATCGCTGAAATACCTTGAATCTGTAAACATAAAAAATATTTAACTTGATTGCAAATGACTTAATTAATTACTATTATGTGTACCTGGATAATCACTAATATTCTATAAATTAAGACTTTATAAAGTCAACCTGTCACTAATCATGTATTTTGTACACATATGCAGTGCAGTTTTGTGATGGCTGGATGGCATCTTGTTCCCTTACGAAAAGTCAGCAGTTAGTGTATAGTTTTAAGTTTTAATCTGAATTATCAAAAAATGAGCGAGTTTGGCCAATTAGGAAACCTTTCCGACTTTGACCGTGACACAGAAGGAAAAGCCTCTCCGCAAGCGAAGAAGCAAAGAATGGCATATGAGTATGTACATGTCGAAGATTTTGAGTCGCTCCAGCAGCTGCAAAATCGAAACTTAAGGAAGGTTTTGGAAATATTTTTGGAAATGAGTTGATCCGAGTCACACTGCTGGTTCCATGTGTTGAAAAAAATAAAGGAGAAACTTCTTGAAGTTGTAGATAATCCCGCTGGCTAGAAGGCGTGCGTGCGCACCTTGCAACTCTGAATATCGGAAACACTGTTCAAATTGGGTATATCTTTCCACTAATAAGTGGTCACAAAATGACAAAGCAAAATCATTCTTCGCCTACTTTCAGGATGAGTATTTTACAAAAGCGTTCTGATTGGAACGAAGGACATGCAACTGGCTATCCTTCAACAGACAATGGTTTGGAGTCCACCAACAATGGACTCAAGAACGAGGGAAATTGTGCCAAAGTCGTTCACTCGGGAAAATTTTTCCTTTTGTTTTCAAAATTTTTAAAGATTGCTCATCCAAAAACTCACCAAATCATAAAGCGTTGTCACGACGATTACCATTTCTAATCACAGTTACCCGGACGCCTGCATATTTGCAAAATCTCGTCGAAAAACAGTTCGTACCATATAGACAAGTTGAAGGAAATGAAGTTCGGTGTCTCATCCTTTCAAAGAAACAGAAGCAATTGACCGAAATGGAAAGTAAAACGTTTGGATAGAACCCCACAAAGTTGGATTACATTTAAACACTGGAAGAAAAAGAGAAAGTCTCAGAGTGGTCAACTTTATTGAAGACAATTGGAAAAATTCACATTGTACCTATGTCTCCCTCATTTCAAAAAGAGTATATCTGTAAGAAGCATATAGTTGCCCTTGCTGCTTTGAAAGATTTAATTACCATTACCAAAATACCCATAGGGAATTTGGTGCGGACAAGACGCAAAAGTGTGGAAGACCGCGTAAAGTTTTTTTTCGGAATTGTAAGTTGCATAATTCGAATAGGGAGTTTTTGCTAGTTTAATTTATCAATCCACTAGTAGGTTTGTAATTAAGAGTAGTTTTCGTGCAGATGGTTATAATTTTTACTCTATAGGATGAAACGTTTGAGTTAAAAATTTTTGCATGGTGAAATGTAATTTAGCTGATTCTGCTTTTGGTATGGTAAATAAATTCAATCTGTATTTTTCTGGTATGGCGGCTTCACCCATTTTGGCATGGCGCATTAACCTAGACCCCAATAAACATGGGTTTAATTTAAATTAATCCCAACGCATAGAATATTTGGTAACATACGAATAGGCCTTCAATGCAACAGAACCTAGCAAATAACATGCTTACACCAAAGGCACCTACTTTGTCATGTTAGCTGGATTCTCAAGAATTGAAAAAACAAAGGTCGACGAATGAAAGCGTTTCAGATTTTAAGGAGAGAATGAAACCAGTTTTCTGAGTTTGGAAATAATAGTATAATTCAAGATATTGTCAATACTATCGCTACGAAATGGTTGTTTCCTACAAAGGAATCTTATTTGATCCTGATGGAATTTGTTTTTCGCTACCAGAAGTTTGGAACTTGACTAATTTGCAACATAACGCTGCCGTTGACGCATTACTTTGCAAAGGGAACTGGAGACTTTCCTAGCGAACATGGAGAATTCCGTCAATTTTATTTAAGTCTGCAATTGAAAAGGAAATAAGCGGTAATTTATAAAAACCATGACGCCTTCAATAAAAATGTACCCTCATATATCTAATAAAGGGTAAAAGGTCCAGACCAACATCTCCAAACAGATGAGCCTTCTGAGTTCTTTATGGATTTTCTTAGCTGGATCAACCCGTCCAGCCGGAAAAAATTCCCCTCCAGATCGAAATGCATTGTCCCTTTTTTGAGAAAAAGCCACATAAAGAAGTAAAAAAAAAACTTAAGAACTCGATAATCTTTTTATACTTTTTATCCCATTATTCCTGTCGGGCCGTTTGGGATGACTATCCCTAATCATTTCCCCATATTATAAACAATGTACTTTGGAATGTTATTAACGGAGTAGATTTGTGCGTGCGTGAATGGTAAAAAGTTAAAGTAATAGTGATCGGAAACTCTGGAGTTTCAACCGGAAAAAAGAATCTCAATACAAAAAAAAACACTCTAAGTAATGGTAATTGTTAGTAATGAATATGAGATTCCTATCAAAACGGACTGGCAGAGACACTGTAATAAAAAATAAATTGGAGGAAGAATAACCAGCGCTCACTCTTTCTTTTTCAAAACGGCAAGTTCACATGCTTAAATTTTAGCTTGTCTTAGTCCTCTCTTGAAATGGGAACATCGAGTCTAAGCAGAAACGCTGTCATTTGATTGATAAAAGGAACCATGTTAGCTCATTTGAAAGGTACAGTCAGTAGATTTTAATAGAAATAAAGAAACCTTCTTTCCGATTACCTTATGAGCTTCTATAAATTCAGAGAGACGCGAGCTACGGCCCACGGCTTTAACGAACCTGGTGCTTAAAAATTAATTTTCATTAGCTTCCGTTCCATCGATTGTCCAATTTATATCGTTATCCCGGCAGCATATCTCATCCTGACGAGGTATTTTAAACATTTAATTTGGTCCAATATACGGCTAAGTATTAAGTTCTCTTTGGCGTTCTGCTACACTTTAGGAGTAGCATTGCTACAGTCCATCACGCTATATAAGGGTTACATCATACTAATTCCACACACATATAATAGATTTGGGGTACCAATCTAACAAAAGTAAAACACAATAGCAAATAATAAAGAAAACAAGTGATAATGTTCCAAGGAACCCTGCTGAAAAATTTCACGCGATTGGTTAACATTGACAAATATTGGAGATTCACTCCATTTCTATGGGATCCCCAGGAACAAGTATTCAAGTCTCCCGTTTCCAAAGCGCATTTGATTCAATTTCGACTGGCTGCATTAGCCTTACTTTTGAAATCAATCTACTTGGTTATCCAGCTGGTCCGCATGTACATGGCACATGAGACAGGGAAACTAGTTCTTCACTTATTCTTTACATGTCCGTCAGTTAACGGCGTCCTGTATGATATTTACTGGATGAGGCGAGGGGAGGATTATAAGCTCGTATTTTCCAAACTGAGTAAATTCTGTTCCGTCAGTGCGGCGGAATACAAGGGGAGCCTAGGAAATTTCGTTTTAACGCCAGAGCTTGGGGCTTATTTTGTGGCTTGTGCCGTGCCTGCCATTGTCATCCCAATTTCCACAATGATTCTGCATTGGGAAATACCGGACATGCCGCAGTTCCTGTATTATGCAATCAAGAGAACTGGCGGCGGGGGTGGGCAAGTGATGGAAGATGTTGGACACGGATACGGAATTGTATTGTTCCTTCTGCTCACAATGATTGAAGGGTTTACTCTGTATAAAGCCTGGTATAATAACATCATATTTGTAGCCATGTGGTCAGCCATGACTGGTCCAATGGCTTTTTGGTTGGATACAATCAAGTAAGCAAACAATTAAATTCGATCACTTTATAAGCAATTGTCGTTGGCTTAATCTAATTCAGTTTAATTTTTCAGGCCAATCAGCAGGGATTCGGAGTCCATCATTGGTCATCCTGGAAATCCGGAAGAGTTCCGCAAAATATACCGCCAAATTCAAATCCTGTGCATTCTCTTCAATGATGCCCACTCAACAATACTCATCCTCCATCACACAAATGCATTCATCACGGAAACCTCAGCAATCTATGGGACCCTTAAGCTCAGAGACAAACTTTCGTTTGGCGGATGGATTTGTTGTCCGATCTTATCCGTGGCGGGAGTAAATAACTTATTCAAAAATCAAATTGCCCTCGGGTCTGTCCATGAGTCCTGCCACCGTACTTTCAAACTTTGGATAACTCAAAAGAATTCTCGGCCTTTTATGAGGAATTGGTTACGCTCTGCCAAGCCAATCAGAATCAACCACTCTGGGATCGGTTTCTTCGATCATTTCAGTGGCGTTCATTTCTTTCAACTTGTCTTTGATACGACGATTAGTTTCCTGGTCATGTAGTGAAAACGATTTAGATTGGTTTCACAAAATTTGTCGCATTCAGTGATTCAGTTTAGAAAGAACGGAATCCAATAAACTCAGCGCTCTCATTGGCCGTGTAGCTCCTCCTCCCGCTTGGCTTCTAATTGCATTACGGGCATGAGAGAGAGAGGTGGTGAATAGCACTACGAAAACTTTACCTTTTGCTTTTTTTTTCATTGTAAACTAGTTTTAAAAAATCGCTCACTCTTGTAATTAATTAAAACGCGCTACGTCGGTGTATCGCTTTTTTTTTTTAATTATTTTCCGGGGTGACCAAATTGTTTGTGGAAAGGTGCGGCGGCGTAGGGATAGAGAGAGAGAATTCTAAGAAAAAAATTCCCATAAGGTTTTTCTGGGACATGATAGATAAGGTAGTCCACGTATTTACTTATGTGTATGATCTTGGAATTTGTTGATTGCTTCGCACCACAGCATCATAATTGATTGCCTTTCGCTCATAAAATGATCACTTACAAATAATCGTAAAGCCGAGTTCTCAATAGGTCAAGGTGGAACTGTTCAAGGGGGTTCAAGGGAAAAACCAATAACTTTGATATTAAGTCCAAGAAAACCAAGAGTTCGATTTCCTTTGGACAACTCAAAATGTGCCTCCACGAAGATCTTTTGATGGAAACTCCAAAGCGTTCAGAGACACATCCCATTCCTTTTAAAAACCGGTACAGGGCAGATGTAGATCAAATTATCCCGGAGAGAACAATTCACGCAAGGAAAAGGATGAAAGAAAACGATATCCTTAAATTCTTCATGCAGCAAGATTCTCCATTTTCTGATCAAACTCCTCGCGAGTCCTTAGGTTCCTTAGTTTCAAATGGCGCAGCGTTCAAGGTAAATTAGATTATAATAATAGATTTAAAAAAAAGAGTTTATTAAGCTCTATTCTAGATCAGTTTTTGAAATTTAAGTGAAAAAATGAGAATCACTGCGGTGTTTCAAGATAGTCAACATCTTCGTCAGGTAGAGAGGCAGGGGATGTTGAGGCATCTGACCCCGGAACACTACAACTGTTACTCCAGATATGCGACAATGGAAAGTAACTCTCATCCTCTTCCTCTTCAACTTCCAAACCAACATCCTCCATTTCAGCCTTGATGTCTCCAACGCCAGCATTCCCACGTGAACTGGTAGGGTCAAGACGATCCAGTTCTTCTTGCGCCTCACTGTTTGAAGGATCAAACCTAAATAGAAAGCAGACATTCCAATTTCCAAACTAAAGACTTGCCCCAGGCCTCACTTTTAACTGGGTTACCTCAAGGCAATTGCATAATTATCCGCCGCTTGATCGCTCTTTCCAATTCGTGAGAGGAGTTCTGCCAGTCGGACATATAATTTGGGAACACACGCATGAAACCGCATGTAAGACTTGATCATTTGAATCCCCTCGTTGTGCTTGCCCTCCTGTTTTAAAGAAATTTGCACGAACTTCCTTCGGAATTGGTAAAACGATAAACCACCCACGGAACGGAATGAGGACTTACATATTCCAAAATATCCACAAACGCCAAAAGGGCGGGCAGGAAAGAATTGTCAATTTTTAAAGCCTTTTCCAAGTAAGTTTTGGCTCGAGTCAAGGTCAGCGGATCCTTATCCTTTTTCAGGGCGGTAGCACAGAGCTGTGTTATATAAATCTCATTAAGCAAGCAATTCCAAATTCCACTATCATTTTGCAGAAAGGCCTCACATTGAGCACGCGTGGAGTATTCCCAACAGTCTTCAGAGCACCAATTGCTACATTAATTGCTTCTCTCCCCCTGTCCATAGCCATGTAGCACTCAACAATTCCGCGATGGGGTTCAAATCGTTCTGGAACTCGAGCCATGACTTCTCTGAAGCATTCCACGGCATCTTGGTATTTTTTCTGTTTTAGGAATACGTGCCCATGAGCGATCAAGCCTTCAGGATTCTTGGCTCCGAGAAAACTGGATCCCTGAAACAGACAATTTGAATCATGAGCAGGTTAACAGTTTCCTCCGAGAGCTTGGTTTGACATTATTGGGAATTACTTTTTCAGCGAAGAGTTCAGCACGCTTGTAGCGATCTGTTGAGAGTAGGTGATACGCTGTTGCAACCCAGGACTCATACTTTGCCTCATTCTGGTTAGTCTCAGTAAGTTCCATCATGAGTTTATAAAGTTCCGGTTGCATGTTCTCATGCCAAAGAAGGAAGGCGTACAGGTCCATTCCCTTCGAGTTTGTAGGATCAGCCTGACTTGCCTGTAATTTTGGAATTAGCCGATCAGACTTCAATCTCAAGACGAGTCAAGAGGATTTAATATTACAAATGATTACCAATTTGAATGCACCAATGGCAGCAGCGTAGTCACCATAATTGGAGCAAGCAACTCCGAGACTGTGGAGGAGTGGCACACACATGGGTAGATTGTGCTTCTCTCGGATTCCTTTGAAGATTTTCATACTAGTTTGGTTGTCTCTGGCGGCCATTGCTGCCGTACCACTAATCCAACTATTGTACCTATCGAAATCAAATCAAGTTTAGACTTAGAATATGAAACAAACAAGCCCTTTGTGAAGCTTTTCTGAATGATTGTGAGTCAGCGGAGTGACTACCATTTACCAATCAGGATGGGAGACGCTTTTGGTAGTCTTATCTCGGACCAGCGATTGTATGTCATCTTCACTACACCCGAGTAGCAACAGCTGTTCCACAGCATCCAGTGACATTGGGCAGATCTGTACAAAGCAATAAATAAGTAGACGACAAGGCATACAAAAGTTCCTAAGCATCATGCAAGTAAAGTTGAATTGACTTCATACCCTGACGACTTCCTTGTAGGAAGCGATGGCAGCCCTCTTCATGCCAGTTTGTCCATTCAGGTTCCCCATTGCCATGTGGATCTTAACATTGCGCTGACTTGCGGGAATGCTTTCGAGCATTTTCAGCGCATCCCTTGTATTCTTACATTGGACCAAACACAAGTGGATCTTGTATTTGATATCTGCATATAAGCAATTTACAAATTAAAGACCGCCAACGTAATCAGCAGACTCTAATTTAGTTAAACAATGAGTAAATAAGCATACTATTTGAAGTTCCACACTCCAGCTGTAACTTGAGCGTCCAATTCGGAGAAGACTTGAGTAAGTATTTGTATAATTGGAGTGCACGACGGTAATGAGTTTCAGCTCGATGGAAATCACCCAATGCGAATGCTGCATCCCCATTCAAGCCGTAAACATGACATTGCTGAGATTCCGATAGAAGCTCCGGTTGGTTTTGAGCTAATCCTAGAACCCAGCTGCTCTAAAATACAAAACCAAACGATTATATGTATATTAGCCTTGTGAGTTAACTGATTCATACTGACACTAGTTTCAAATTGGGCTATTCTTTCGGTCCATACGAATGTTAGGAGGTTCGAGTAGAGCTCATTGTTGAACATCATCTTAATTTGCTCATAATAGAAGTTTGATCCATTGGTTCCATCTGAATGACTAAATGGGGGAGGCGGTGGTGGTGGTTCAGGAGGGAATGAAAATTGTGTGAGCCGTGAAGTTGATGCCATTTTCTGTGACAGAGTAACAAAGTCACGCACTTTGAATCTTAAGCGTACTATAATTTAGACTAATTAGATTAAGCACAAGGTAAGATGCGTGGATGCGTCTGACAACCTTCAGATCAGGCAAAACTTTGCGTAGTATAAGCTAAGCTAACCTATGGCATGACCTAACTTACGGCTTCCAATGGTGGAGATTCAATTCAAATCCAAAACCTCGAGTCGAGTTGGAGTGGAGTTGCTCTTAAGCTTGATCTTTGTCTGGCAAAGTCTTAAGTCTTGCGATAATCAAATTGTGTCCGTCCAAATGCTATAACGCTTTCTTAATAATAGTGAGCACGGAGCAACACTCCTGCCGTGTCAATTTTCTAAAATTCACTTACAGTGAATTATCCAAACTTAAATTAAAGCAACAAAACACTTGCCAATAGCCAGTGCGACCTCACCTGCCGTTGCTTCACTCGAAGGAGGCAAAAAGGCAACTGATTGACGAGTTTCATTTCATGTTTCACATCTCGTCTTCAAAGGTGGGCATGCACTTTCACATTAATTAATTTCCGCAAATAGTGACTGCCTAAAACTTAGACAGGCGGGCCTATCCATTCTCCACTTGGTGGAATGGAACAATGGCAATAATGGCCCACCATTGGAACTTGATTAACCAACAACTTAATTCAAACTTGAAAGTGACCCTTTTCTTTTGAAAAGGAGTTCATGACACAAAATTCGAGAAGAAATGAAGTTGGAAAGAAAAATGTTGTATCAAAACTAATTAAAATGGATGGTATGGGCCGGTATGGCGGTTGAATTGTCATATTTTCCCTTGAATTAGAACTGAATTTCTAGCAGGGTAACCTATTTCTAGTTAAATTTGAGGATGCCCACTTTCTCTACACATAATACTTGACACTGTTATAGACTACCATACCATCAGATTTTAGTTTTTGAACTTCCCTATAGCGGTCTGCGGCTAGATTCGGGAATGGAAGTACGAGCAGAATGGAAAAGTTACTTTCACGTGATCTGGCAGGTGAGAATTGTCCCCACCCAGGTTACTAA
>Ga0194135_10001805_pt1 | contig 12889 bp, 5 predicted proteins | sample LitLau_LLRF_2013_FD_134024 | JGI IMG/M metagenome (GOLD analysis project Ga0194135, IMG submission 134024) | Freshwater sediment microbial communities in response to fracking from North America - Little Laurel Run_MetaG_LLRF_2013 (version 2) | ecosystem: Environmental > Aquatic > Freshwater >... | reverse complement strand
TATATATATACAACTATGGGCTGTCCTTGTAGGTAGGTAAATATCTACACAATATTTAGCTTCCATCAATTCTGTCTCCGAAATCGAAAATCCATTACGAAATCACTTATTTTGGCAAATTGAAATTTGCTTTACTACCACGATGAGTAGAACGCGAAGTGGTAAGTAAGATGCGCATTGCGAGTATTCACACTTTCGAGAAACCTCCTCCACATGAATTTCTCATCTTGAGTTGAGGAATATATATATATATATTAACTTTATTTGAACTGTTGCGATGATGAGCTAAAGTCTTGTATAGAACAACACACTATATACATACCCATTATAGTATTGTGTATTATAAAACACAATGAGAAAACTCTAGAGTTGTTGGCCAACAGTTGACAATATTTCCTGGATGGGTGGTTCCCGATACACGCGCTCTGTATTTATTTTCATACTAGAAAGCCATGAAAGAAGTGAGTTTTAGATAACCAGTTCCGAGTGGTGAATTAATGACATAATACAATTACAAGTGAATATTGAATGTGTATATATACCAACAACAGCTAATTTATATTTCTTTGAAAGTCTCTAAAAGTAGAATGAGAGCTTTGAGTAGCTAAGAAAATGTGAATAATCAAATTACTCTGTTTGTTTCATTCCATTCGGTATGCCTCAAATTTATTCAATTTTGTTGGGATCAATCAACTCAAACAACAAACTGTGGTACCTTCATCTTCTGTGTCGTCCTGTCCTCCAACTGTCCGCACAGAGCACACTCTCAAATATGAAAGCGTTCGGAAAGTAAATATTATGCTTTTTCCCTTTCTGTATTACCTCGAACGTATATAATATAGTTTACCAGAATGTTTCATTTATGAATGGCGATCCTAAAAATCTGACCAACCGAAACCCATATAATAATAAACCTATTCAATGTGTGTCTGTCTGTTTCCTGTGTATGTGTACTGTAGTAATGGTCATTCTCAGAATCTTGACTTTTCTATTTTCCCATAACTTTCTTTTTGTGTTTTTGTTTCTTCACAAAAGAGCTGACTTTAGCCCAAGCTCATTCCAATCATCAAGAGATTTTGATTTATTTGCAGTACAAAACGTAAGGATATACAGAGTACAAGAAAGAAGTTGAATAGTGCATTTTCGCAATTCCCAAGTGAAGCAACAATATAAATCTACCAACCATAGAACACGTATATTTTTCTGCTAAAGTAAACTGTATTGAAGACGAGGTGAAAAGTAAGTCAAAATTGTGGAGAGTTGATGGCTCTCATAGCATCATCATCTCAAAGGCTAGGACGGCCGCTTTTCCTTTACTCTTCCCAGTTGGTAGTTGACAACTAGAAAGAAGAAGAGAATACAAGTTCACATCTCACATAGCTAAAAAGCATTTATGCTTATGTGTAGTATGTACGTGAATCTCTGGAATAGATGTGAAGAATACACACACACACCACCACAGAGAGAATCGAGAGAGTTGTTGTAAGAGAGAGAGAGAGAGAGAGTTTCATGGACAAGAAGTCTTCAGTCGTAGTCTCACCTTCGTCAGGCAAGGATTCTTCACATCTTCCGTGTCCTCTGAGACTCACTAGCTATTCACACTCTCACGAGTGTGTGTGTGGATGTGTCTGTTCTGATAACCACATCTTCTTGAGCTAAGGCAACACTTTCCGACGTTAAAACGAGTGGGTGAAAGCTGCACTTGTTACTAAAAATCCTCCCCTCAGGCGACTTCTTAGCCGAGCACTTTTATTCATTTACTCATAAGATGGAAAAATGAAGTCAAGCCTGTCATTCTTTGTCTCCTTTCTCTTCTAACACACACACACACACGTCTCTTCTCGTTTCCCGTACATGTACTCTCTCTCTCCCTCCGTATGTTAGAAGTTGTGCTTGTTGTCCTTTATAGCTCTAATATATTCCTGAAAAAACATCAATAGTGAATAGACTATTAAAACCAAGCAGTGGTGTTCCGCACATTCATCATCATCAGTTTATTGGTGTTCAAATTTTTAAACACTCTCTGTGAACTCTCTTTTAAACTCCACCGACGAACTCATAGTTTCTTCCCTTTTATGAGATACAAAAGTAGACTCTATAACAAGCAAGATATATATTGTCTGTCCATCCTCTATGACTCGTAAATGAAATAAGTACACTAAACCCAGAAAATTCACGAAAGGAAGCTCTCCGAAAATCATCATCGGCTTCACTTTTCAGTTCCCTCGTTGTATCGTCATCATCAGCTAGGAAGCCACAATAATCATTTTCTGCATCTTTCATGATCACCATCCCCCGACTTCTCCAAACAACAACAGACGGGTAGGAAAAAGAGGATCCTCAAGATGGATAACTATAGTCGTCGGAAGTATACTCTTTCCAGTGAGTACTTGAGACATTCATTCATTTACTTTCTTTGCTACACTATAATTTCATCTGTTTACGTCAGGGGCGTTTTGAAATAACATTTTGACAGATGCTCCCATCTTCTCTTTAAAAGTCATAGTCATTATGTTTCACTTTGAGTAATGTTATTAGTACACATTTAGTACATAACCGACCTGCAAAAAAGAAGGGCAAAATATTCTAATGACAGTTCCCCATTCCACGCGCGTACAACTTTACACGATTATTAGTTGATGCTTTAGTTACAAAGTCAAAATTTATGAAGGTTAACTTTCCTATAAATATTAAGACTAATTTGGCAAGGAATAAAGCATTTGCTAACGGCTCAATTCTCAGGTACTTCTCCTCTTATTATTACATTCAGAGTCTTTATTATCTCACGTGTCTTTCATGTACTTGTAACATTCATGCAATTCATTGTTAGCGATTACGAAAAAATTGTTATGTGAATGGAGTCTTACAGTTTCCCATTAAATCAATAGTACAAATAACAGGGAAAAATCATTCAACGGGCTGTGTACAAGACAAACTTCATTCATTTATTTTCATACTCCATAGAGAGACTTTGCGTCATTTCACCATAAAATCAATAGCATGCTTGATTAATTGTTATATTATGGGAAGGAAGTGATAACATGTCTAATAATGCACGACATGCAACCTATGTAGTTTCGCAATGCCCCCGATTCTGTGGGCCTCAGTCGTTTAGGGTTGAAGACACTTAACACCGCGTGTACAGCAGATACACAGAGTCTGTGGTAACTTTACTAAGGAATTATGACTTCGGGTCTTGGCGTATCGTTGCATATACATGATGTCGATGGTATTGAGCTGGCCTGGCCTGGCTTGCACTTGAGTCGAATTTCGCAAGTCGCCCGAAAGTCTAAAAGACACACCATGTACCGCATCATCATCCATTTGCCCTTACCAACCTGAGCATGAGAAATTATAACAGAAATTCGTTCTCTCGTACACGGTCGGTTGCTGTTATTTCATCCTAAATTGAAATTACTTTTTTGTGTATATCGTCCTTCGGTTTTATTCTTATGTGTGTGTGAGTCTGACTCGTACATCACTTCTTCTGCTTTACTTACACAACAGAGAGTAGACACGAAATAAAAACACAAGAAGCCTCCGCATATATACTTCGCTCCGCTCAAGGAAATCTTAGTTTCATTTATTCGCTTGAATCAAGCTAGAAAGAAATTCTCACTCTAAGAACCCATACTACTTGTAGTAGCAGTAGTAGTAAAGCAATCGACTATAAAAGCAACAAAACAGGCAATGTGGTAAATTGATAGCTTTTTGTTTCTCTTCAGCTCCTTCAGAATTGTTTGTTTTCCCGTCATTCGGCGAGTGCTTATTTGTACGGAAAAGTATTTCCCAATATCCTCATAAGATTGAATGTTGGGCTTCGCCGAAGAAAGCTCGCTTATTTGCGTCCTTCGAACACTTAGCCATTCAGTTCGAATCCTCTTGAGTCTATATTATTCTCGAGCATCGTCAAAAAATTCCCATCGGAGACTTGAGAGAACAAGCATTTTTCAAATTAATGGTTTTCAAACTACAGATGCTCAAGAAACATTTTCGATCTTGTCACAATAAGACTCTTTCGAGTGGTCGATGTCTTTATATTCTGGCATAATTTAATCAAGAGTACGACTGCATGAACAAAACTGACATAAATTAGGAGTTATCTCTTCCTAGGGACTTCGAATTCACTCCGTCCGACAACGTGCAATGTGTACAACTGTTTCTTCAAAAATTCACTAGGAAATCTTTATAGAGGTACAGTCTGCGGTTTATATATATCCTGACGAAAGCCACTCCATATTCTCAACGTCCTTGTACATGACGTATGTAGCCTAATTGAAAAGTTGCGAACTTCGCTTCTTATACTTATTCTTCTGTATTTCATTCCTACGAATTAAGTTAGAAATTTCGCAGAAATTCATACCGATTCATTTTCATTTAACTCATACTTTTGAAGGCAATATTACACAGCAACGGAGTAACTTTTAACAAGTGGAGGAGGATATACACATTTTTGAGATTGACTGATTGAGAGGAGGCTGCAGATACAAGTAGGTCTGCAAGAAGTATTTAAGTGTCGTTCGAGAGTCGTCGTATACCTAATTATACGATCCGCGAAATGGATTTGTATCACAGGAAGCAAGTCACATCCATAAAGAAATCCATTATTTATTTATCAGCAGTGAGATCAAACACATGTGGCTAAAAATTAATCGGTGGGCAATACATCAACTTTTATTTGATTCAATCAAAACAATAAGTCATAAATGTCCGTGGAATGAATGAGCTCACAAGTAAACTTGTAGAAATCAAGGAGAAATCTGACCTCTTCAGTTTTTTTGCTGTATTTTACCTCTAAGCAAACACAAGAACAGACAAAAAAGCACTCAAACATACCCACCGAGATTACCAGAGAAATTGAGAGTACATCAGAAATGCATTTCTTGTGTTTCCTTCACTTTTATAGATGGAGAATAGAGTGAGTAGCCCGTTTTGTAATTTAACATGGAAAAGCCCGGTGAAAGTACACATGTGCACGATCTACCACGAGATGCTAATAATTCAGAGTACTTTGGCGCTTGGGATGTTGAAAATATATATCTGGTTGATTGGATGTCTCGTACATCAACGCACCAAAAACCTAGCAAGCAAAAATTAGATTCCCTTCAAGTATTAATAATTGCATGAGAGATAAATTAAGCATTAGTCGCTCGTAAAATAAAAGCTTCCAGTTGTAAAAGGAACACACATAGAACAATGACACGATATCCAGTGTAAAATTAGATGTAGTGGTTGGGCATTGTGTGTGTAGTGTACAGTACTGTGTGTAGTCACAAACCAAATTACCTTAATTACTGAATGAGCATTTCACTAAAAGACTAGTTTGCTATTGCTGTGGGGTTTTATTTCATCATCAAGTTTGATGGTCTAATGTTCTAATTCCTGTGATTTACCACTTTTCGTTTGCTTCCGTTGTCTTTCCTTATTTCCATCTTAATAGAATATCATTTATACCAGAAGTATTTAGATTTTCACTTGGTTTTTTCTTGGACAAAATAATCCACAATATTTCTTAAGATTGTTTGCGTTTCAAAACAAATATGATTTTATACCGCGGTTTCTCTCTCTATAAATGTCGAGATGGATAGTGTAATAATAAGCAATACCAATTTAAATTTCCCTTGTGCGTTTTGAAAGAGAAACTTGTTGGAAAGTAAAAAGATAATTTCAGACACACTGGATTGAATCGAGATGGGTAACACGAGACATTTTAATACCTGTCATAATCCCCTGATCATGTTGAGCTATTAGGGAAGATCGTTTAGAGGATCCTCGTCCATACGAGGAAACTACATTCCCTTGCGGTGAAAGCGACAAAAGTATGCACTTACTTCTTTACAGTACAGTGAGTACAGCTTTTAAAAGTCATATACGAAACTCAATGAAGTCATTTGGTTCTGTGGTTGCCACTGCGAATATCTATATACAACATGTATGCTTTCTAGGGACAGACTTTTCGCACATCCTCTCTCCCAAAAACATAGGGAAATACAGTTGTGCGAAAGCAATTTCCTGCCTGGCTAACTAACTTTCCCAGATGGAATAGAGCGAAAATTGTTTCACATAAAAACCAACCGTTCATCTAATCTTAAGTTTATTAAGGAAGTCTTGACTATTACTGTAAGTTCATAATAGTACTTCATATAAAATCATTTCTTATTGGGACTCGTGCGTGGGGGGTTTTACTGCTCAAAAGACAAAATTCTTACGCTCGTATAAGAACTCGAGTTGGAGTATGTAAAGGACGAAATACAAATAATGTCAATGTCTCTTACTCATAAGAATCTGTTTTCATTTTCTAGTGAGAGGTATGTATGCATATATATAAATCTTATAGGACCTGCTTAAGCTGCAAGTAACTCTTGTGCCGTCTAATTTGATCGATGAGTAAACCAGCTACCTATGGTACACACGAGGGTGAATAATAAGTCTTTTGCATCCCTTTCCGACTTTCGAATGAGTGATGATAAGTTTCCTATGTTCATAATTCATGGATGAAAGAAATGATTTTTTGATTAGGAATCGTGTCTTAAGGAATATTCCAGTTTTTGATGTCGATAGACCCCGTTGTGCATCGGAATTTGTCATCATTGAATCAATGCTTGCACGTATATGCGTCTTCATTTATTTTTTCTTTTGCAGTGGAGTTCTGGCTGACATTCGTTCCCTATCGAATCAAAGCAAACATTATGTCGTAGTCGAAAATCAGTGTTCCAATAGGTTTACAGAAAAAAGTGAAAGCCATATATATTATGTATACTAGTGTGTACAATCCCGTAATGATGGATATAGATTTTCTGAATCACCCAACATGCTTTAATATGCAGTATAATAGCTCCTTTTATTTGAACCACATTCACCCCTATTATATGCTCACAATGAAAAATTAAGAATTGAGGGAAAGAATATCTATTCCTCTTTTGCCTTGATTATTCTCCAGGAATATGTGGAATACAGTTCCAGACTAGGAAAAATTGCTTTTCACCCACAACTCCTTTATCATTTGTCAATGCGAGATGCATAGAATGGAGGTACCGCACATTTTATACTCCTTCGATCAATGATACATCTACGATCTCAACCGTATTAAATGTTGCAATAGTGACGAAGCACCGGCATTCGTTGAGGGTTTGGGTGTCTAAAGAAAGAAATTTCAGATAAATCACTTCACCAACACATAATTATTAACAGACGCAATGTGAAACATTAGTAAGAAAATGTAAGATATATTAGGTTAGTCAGTTCTATATATATATTTCTTTCGTCTCACTGTCTCTGTTCAAGAAAATCTAACCGCAACAGATGAATTCCAAACTAATGATTTCCTATATATATATATATATAATAATACACCTACAGACCTTAGAGCTAGCTAGTTCACCCTCGATAACACAAAAATAATTATTTATATAATTCAGATTAATTTCTAGGGGTTTTCCTTTCTCTAAGAGAGCAAGGACGTTGGAAGGTTTCGTATTGATATGTACCAAATTATTATACCATACTGCTCCTCATACTTCTTCTTATATAATAATTTACCAAAAGAACAAATTGCTTGTATCAACTGCAACCACAAGTAAATACTCCTTAATCATAATAATACAGACTTACTTCGAAAAGGAACTATATATGCCATCTGCGACGGTTAAATTGCTTACATAAACTTCTATTCATTTCATTTTGTTCACTTGTGGCAGGGTGAAATCATTACGGCTTATTGGAAACTTGTGCTGTGCACTGCAGTCTTTGAATGCCTATATATTAGACACCCCGTGTCTTCCATAAGTACACATGATGTACATTCGAGCGACATAGATTCGAGCCTGTAAAATTGGACTTGAAGAAAAGAGCTAAAAGAAAGTGAAGGAAAAAATATTTGCATTGGAATATCTTCTGATAAGTATTTTATAGAAAATCAAAACTGATTGTTAGCCAAACACACGACTAGCTGCTTTTCTAGTCGCGAAACACATTCTTGATTTTTAGTGAAGAAGAAGAAGCGAGCAGAGCTTTTGGAAAGAAAATTGCTTGTGAATGCAATTTATTTTGAAGGGAGTTGTTATTACTGCAAATAGTATACGGTGAAAGAGTCTTAGGACAGACTATCTCATTCTATCTCAAATGGCGTGTGAGTTCACGTTCAATGCTTTCAGGAAGAGTATAATACATACACACTTAACTCTCGATATCATGTTTAAGTTACACCCAAATACAAAGTGACTCGATCAATGTTCATCATGAATGGATGCTTGCTTTTATTGTATTAATTTATTCATGACTAGATTTAATGGAAAGAAAAGATAAATCGGTCAAGTTGTTTAAATTTTGTCGACTCCGTGAGGAAAGAAGAAAAACTTCTTAGGAGCTTCTAAGCCAACCAGGATGAATTATATATAATGAGAACACAACACATACTCAATCATAAATTAAAAGTTTGTTTCCTTATAGTCTGCTGACTGTTTTATTCACAAGTGTAAAGTGATGCTGAACTTTCCTAGAACAGCCGACTTCAAGGAGAATTCAGAAGAATAACGTAGTGTGAAATTTGAAACAAACTGACATTTTACTCGGAAAACAGTTTGTAAAAGAATTGAGACAAGAATGTAATAAAATACAAAAAACACGAGTGTGTACAAAAACCGAACCAACGAACTTGCAAACCTGTAGGATTCACAAATAAAGCAACTGAACTAGCTCATTAAGAGATACGTAGCTATCCATTTTCTGTGCAATTAGATATTACATTACAATTAAGCCCGATGTTGTTGTAACCCAACTAATCAATCATCATACCTTACCTTAAAACCTACGAAGAAACTATACATGCAGTTGCTCAGCGTCTGAAGATTTATGTTTTTATCTGTTCCAATCTAACCTTACAAAATGGGTGAGTTTGTTGTACATAAAAGTTTCGCATATCAAACTTTTATTACAAAAAAGGAAAACATACACATTACATTCTGACGCATGTATACTAATGACAAAAATTTGTGTAGTTCCCCAAATAAGCCCTATTCACCCATTTCTTTTAAGGGAGAACAGTCGAGTCTGCTCGCTGTCTGTGTGTAAGATGAAATAAATACAACATTATGAATTTTGCCAGACGGAGCAATATTGCATATTAAATCAAACGTACGTGATTCACGTGAAGTCGCTCCGGGGACTACATTATTATATACTTACTAAATATTTGTATGAGGAACATAGGAAATAATGTGTCTGGGTCTGGAAGAAGAACAAAATTAGTTGTGCATTATATTATGCTCCATCTTGGAAAAGTTTCTTCTTGATCAATTATCAAGTGAGTACCTCACTCTCACTCAGCTATATATAATAACAATTCTTACTCGTGTGAACAAATTTTAAGTGGTTCATTAATATCTCAGAAACTACACAATAAACTGGACTCTGAGACTCACCATACAATAATTTTATTCTTTTGGCCTTCCTTGGGAGTACTTCCTATTATCATTAGTCGATGTATTCACTTACAGAATTCATTTAGTAATTTAAAATGTAAACACGATCTAGTTTTGAAACTCTCCTGGAAGAAATTCATCTCAATGATGTTGCTCTGTAATGTTGTGTAAGTAAAGAAAAGTACAGTAAGCATCTTTTCGTATGATGGTATGATGATGGTACATGGTAAACGCGTCTCATTGTGTCGATCTGACCTGAGATAATGAGATGTTGCACAATCTGTTCAATCTGTTACGACCATAAGACACTCACACACACATATATACATATATATATATATACATATTACATCTCAGATATCATTAAGCCTCATTGAATTCAGGAAGTTCTCGTGACGTCATTTCGTTTGATTTGCAATTCGATTCAACTCTGCTTTCTGATTTTCCGAACGGCCTTTCTGCTGCTATTAAACTCGACGATGGAGTTTTATCTGACCATTCCCAGTTGCGATGTATTGTTGAGGATTACAAAGGCGCTCCTCTGTCCTTACATGTTCCGAAATATCTTTTTCTGGCAAAACTCGCAAACGAGTGTGTGTGTGTGTGTGTGCTGTAGGAGCAAGAAGGCCGTATGGGTTGGTAGCTTTTTTTATCGATAATGAACAGAGTTTAGCTGAACTACTGCAGGACAACTTCATCAAGTAAAGTTTCTCTCTTCTAAAAAAATCCACCCAATCAACATATAGTGAAGTCAACCATCTAAGCATCTATACCATCTACTACCTTAATGCACCTTTTTACAGCTCTTCTACTTTTTATTATCTGCTCTTTACATGAAAACTTGGAAACTAGAGTAGAAACCACACGAACACTGCTCCGTGTGTGTGTGTGTATGAAAAGCTCGCAACTTTATTGTTAAAGTACAAGATACCTTTGTCCAACAGAGTTTCACGTATATGAGAATTCTAAGCCTGGAATTTACTGCATTAGTATCAGCGCTCTCACTCGAGTTTCCTTTTATCTCGGAAACAGGCAACAAAAATCAGGTTTTTGCAATTGTCGGCTCTCAAAAAGCGTTTTTTCATTAACGATTAAAGTTATGTCCAGAATTTGTCCTGTACACTTTATTATTACAGTTTATTTGTTGTTGCTTGAAATTTAATGACGATAATTTTCTCACTCATCATGCGTGTATGATTGTTTGTTACAATATGTTTCATATGAGACCTTCAAGAAGAGTCGAGATTCTTTATTGTGTATTACTCACCAAATAAATGGGTTGTAAAGTAAATAGCAAGTTAGTAGTGATAAATAAATGTGGTCCATGGCCATGGTCATATTCTCATCTTCACTCTAGTTGTTAGTGTTGTACTTACATGTTGCATAAGTTTATGCTTGCAAAGTGTGGAGAGGCAATTGAGTTTATGACTGTCAGTTGACTTGTGTGTTGCATAGTGTAGATTGTGGTATCTGCAGAGATCGTTTGTTTGCATGTCAGAGTTTACAGAGTGCCCACGCATTTCGCGCAGTGAAAGTAAATGCAAATGAAGGATGATTTTATAGCCATTTCCTTGATTTCCACTTCGTTTCTTTGCTTCATCAACACGCAAATTACGATGGTTTTTGTAGAAGTGACTTGAGATTAAGATTCAAGCACAATCATTTGGAAAAAGGAGGAAATCATTAAATGGGTGGAAATATCTCTTGGGTAATAATAGGAAGGAACGAGGAAATGACACAGAGTGTATCTCGTGGAACATACAGTGTAGCGCGGTGGCTCATAATTCCACAGCTTTTCCCTCATTATTTCGTTACCCAGGTGAAAAAAATTTCACCTCGTGGAATAAAAGTCCGTGTACAAGTTAAACGAAGGAAAATCAAGCTACGTGAACTGAAACAAACAACTAGGGGAAAGGTAGATTTCTAGGGAAATCTGATGTTTGACTTGAAATAAAACTGGTGAAAGAATTTCAAGAATCTTCTGCGTTCTCGAATATTTGTGCACCAATGAGTCTGAATTTTACTCCAAGAGAATCTTCTACATGAGTAAGGACGATAAGGGAAGTCGGATCTTCCTTGGATGGGAGTTCCTAAGAGAAAAGAAATAGAGAGAGCGAGAGAGCCCAAAGTTAGATTGTAAAAGTCAGTCTTGTGGCCTACACACACATATATATATATATATTGTCTTTCTTCTTTTGAAAGTTACGATTTTCTTGTGAGTGAGGCTTGATATATAGATGAGTGATATGTTTACCAGAAAATGACAGAGTTTGAGAAAGCTCATTTTGTCAGGTCTGCAAATACAAAGCACTTTGGCCAAGTTTAATTCTTCAGATGAAAAAAGCTTCAAGTGACTTCTTGGCATCTGGTGTCGCTCTCCCCACACAAACACACACACCTTTATCTGATCTACCTATCACATTATTTCTCAGCTAAAGGGTAGCAAAGCAGATAAACTAAGTGCAGAAGATATTGAACTGGATCTTACTTAAACTGAGCTTTGAGAGCTGCTAGAGGTGTGGTGGATAAAGTCGTCTTTCAAGAGATGTGATATATCTCTTCAAAATGACAACATTCACTCGACTGAACGTAAGAAAGATAGTCTCACTACTTAATCGGTGTCTGCTATCACAATTTCTTCTGTATCATCAACCACTCATCTTCGATCTCTCTTCTTCTGGACCGGCTGCGGCAGTTTCCTAATATTATGACATCTCACGAATCACCACCATCTTCTACGTGAAGTGCCTAAAATCCATTTCAGATCAGCAATGATTGTCACAATCTCTGATTGGCAATTTTAACTGTCAACCTTTCAGTTTTACTCCAACACAGAAGAGGCATTTCCCATAGTCACAAAGTAGATTTTTATGCGTTCTTCTCCACCATGTTTTACGCTAGCTTTCACAACTGATGCGTTCAATCTTCATAGTGAAAGTCCGTGACAAGTAAAGGTATAAATGTCACGTTTCATGTTCGTGGCTCAATTTTGCAAGTCTCACAGGCTTTCACCGTATACGCATTAAGCAAGTCATTCATCTTCCATTAAAGATTTGATTTGGTAATGGGTTCCAAGAAACGTTGATCACCATTGTGTTTATGGTGAAAAGAGTATGGCTAAATAAGTCTTTTGGTAACCTCCAATAAGTTTTGTGCCGAAATATTTTAGCGATTAGTTTACAATTTATCTTTGAATTACAGACATTATGAATATGATTTAATATCAAACTAATGCTCTTGATAGGAGTCTAGGATCAAGGGGTAAAGGAACAAGGGGTAACGGAATAACAGGTATGGAATAAGGGGTACATGGAATAAGAGGTCATGGAATTAGGGGTAGGCGGAATAAGGGGTACTTGGAATCGAACGAACCCGGATCAGGGGGTATTTCGTGCAATTTGAATGCAATGCAAAGACTCGTCAGTTATTTCACAGTTTTGAAAATCGAATTTCAGTACCAAGTGCACATC